>Ga0255336_100571_pt1 | contig 50951 bp, 44 predicted proteins | sample MeOH1_35cm_T3_17_FD_189102 | JGI IMG/M metagenome (GOLD analysis project Ga0255336, IMG submission 189102) | Sandy soil microbial communities from University of British Columbia, Vancouver, Canada - MeOH1_35cm_T3_179 | ecosystem: Engineered > Artificial ecosystem > Sand microcosm > Unclassified ... | reverse complement strand
TGAACGAGTAGAAGAGCTTGTCCTGTCCGCTATCCAGTCGACCCATCATGACGATTCGCTCCCGTCGTTTGATGTCTTCCAGGATACCCAACATTCCGCATCGCCGCCGACTTTTTCAACAGAATCGACCCAATTCGGTCCATCAGCCGGGCGCCAAGCCTAAGGCTGCTTTCAGGATATAACGGTCATTCCCGCAGGCGAAGTTGGTGGACAAGTAGTCAGCCTACTTGCCTCGTCGACACTCGCAGCCAATTGCCGCATGAAGGAAGTACCCCACCAACGTTTCGACGCAGGCATGCCATTGGGTCAGCTTTCGCGAAGGCTCGCGAAGGTCGAGCGAATATCGCCTACCAAAGCATGCGGATTTTCCAACGCGGCAAAGTGGCCGCCCTGTTCGTGCTCAGCGAAGTGCCGCACATCGCTGTAGCGTTGTTCAATCCAGCGTCGCGATTTACGCACCTGTTCGCCGGCAAGCATGGTGAATCCAGATGGCACGACAATTGGACGATCGATGCGAGCCGCAGAGGACCAGTTGGATCGCTTTAATTCCCAATAAAGTCGAGCCGACGAAGCTGACGCATTGGGTATCCAATACAACATGATGTCGTCGAGTATTTCGTCGAGCGTGAAGGAAACTTCTGCGTTGCCTGCCGTACCACACGTGTCCTGGAACATTGCGTAAATCCACGCTGCCTGCGCGACTGGAGAATCTGCGAGCGCGTAGCCTATCGTCTGCGGTCGGGTCCGCTGCACCTGGGCGTATCCAGAAAGCGTGCTCCAGAAATACCGGGCACTGGCGAGCATGCCCTCTTCATCCGGCGTAGCGTCGCGGATTTCGTCTGGCGCGGGCATGAACATCGCGAAGTTCAGATGGATACCGATAAGCTCGGGGAGCGCTAGTGACGCGACTTCGTCGGTCACTCCTGCGCCAAAATCGCCGCCCTGCATAGCCCAACGTTCGTAGCCAAGCCGCCGCATCAGCTCAACGTAGGTACGCCCAATGCGAGACATATCCCACCCGGGTTCGCTCGGTTTGTCCGAAAACCCAAATCCCGGCATCGACGGAATGACGAGGTGAAACGCCTGCCTCGGATCGTCGCCATGTGCGCCGGGATTGCTGAGCGGCGCTATCACCTTGCGGAATTCAAGCACAGAGCCGGGCCAACCATGCGCCATCAGCAAGGGAATGGCATCGGGTTCTGGTGACCGAATGTGAAGGAAGTGGATGTCCAGGCCGTCAATGGTCGTCTTGAACTGCCCGAAGTCATTCAACATCGACTCGCAGCGACGCCAGTCGTAAACGTCTATCCAATGCGCGACCAGTGCCTGCAGCTTTAAAAGTTGCGGACCCTGGCTCGTGTCATTGACGGTTTCACGGTCTGGCCAGCGCACCCGCTGCAGTCGCCCACGCAACTCGGACAGATCCTCCTCAGACACATTGAGCTGAAACGGCTCGATCAGATCACTCATCGCTTGCCGCCCCTGGTTAGGTAGTGACGTTTCATGAAGTCGAGGAGCGATGTCGGCCGCACTGTCGGATATTGGTCATTTGCGATGTCGCACAAAGCCCCTTCGCCCGACATCATCGGTAGCAGATACTGGAGCGGCAGCATTGCCATTGGATGAGCACCGGCTTTCGCCATTCGGCGTAGTTCGGCATATCCGTCCGCGATCGACCCTCTGCGCACCTGATGAAGCGCCTTGCCCGTTGCTGCCGCATAGTCAGCTGCAATCTGGGCAATGGTGCGACGGTCGCCCGCTACGGAAACCACGCTATTGACCGTCGTAGGATCGTCAATGGCAGCGACTGTCCATGCTGCAACATCGTTCAAGGAGGTGAAGTCGAGGGGCACTTCGTCGTCGCCCCAGTAAGTGATCGTGCCCGCCTCGGCGTCGATCAGGCCGGGGTTGGAGAACACAGCCTCCATGAACCCACCGTTCAGGATGTGGGTATAGCCGATGCCGCTCGGGCTTACCTTGCGATCAAAGGTCCGCCGCATGTCGAGATAAGGGTTAATGCCCTCAGGGATTGAGAACAGGTCCTCAGAGAAGTCCGACGGAACAAATCGTCCGACGCCCGCCGCGAGCGCTGCTTCAAGCAACCGGGACTGGCCATCAATAATGGTGTCAGGTCCACCCTGAACTGCTGAAATAACAGTACCGACGCCTGCACAGGCGTGCTTGAGGCTGAGCGGGTCGTCCAGGTCCATATTGACGACGGTTACGCCGTTCGCTATCCACCCTTCTGCACGATTGCCGTGTTTGCCTGCTGAACCGCCGCGAACGCCCGCACGGATCTCCCTGGCGGGCCGTGTGCGAAGTAACGCATCGATGATTCGGTGCCCCAGGTCGCCGGCGGCGCCGGCGATCAAATAGCTCGTGTGTGTGTTCTCCATATCTCCCTCCGATCGTCGTGACGCGCGGTGTACGTCGTCGGGGAGAAGTCTAGGGCGTTCCGATTTTGAATATAAGATAGCTAAATCGCGACTCGCTGCTCCGGAAAACGACACGAAATGGACCAAGCCGACCTCGTCATATTTCTTCGATTAGCTGATAGTGGAAGCCTTTCGGGCACGGCACGGACGCTGAAGTCCCCCAAATCGACCGTAAGCCGGGCGCTCTTACGATTGGAGATGGAGATTGGATCAGCGCTCTTCGACCGGTCCACACGACACTTCAGGCTAACTGACACGGGAAAACTGCTACTGCCCTACGCGTCGCGGGCAGTCCACGACCTGCAGGAAGCGCAGGCGATCATCGATGGCTACGCGGGGGAACCACGCGGGCTTCTACGTATCAACACGACGCAATCGTTCGCCCAGGGAATCATTGCGCCCATGCTGCCTGACTTTCTCGACCGCTATCCGGAACTGACCGTCGAGCTGACCACGGACTCAAATTACGTCGACATTGCGCGCGAAGGTATCGACATAGCGGTGCGCGTCGGTACACTTCCTGACTCGTCGCTCATCGCTCGCAGACTGCCACCGGTCGAATTGTGGCTATGCGCAAGTCCATCTTACCTATCGCGGTCGGGCGTACCGACGCAGGCAGCTGAACTTCATGGACATAGGCTCGTCGTTCGCGAGGCACCCACGAGCTGGGTCTTTCAGGATGGCCAAACGGAATTGACCGTACAGCCACGCGGTTCGGCAATCATCCCGGACGCGGCTGCGCAGAAGATCGTTCTTGAAGGCGGCGGCGGAATTGGTTTTCTTCCAAGCTACCTCGCAGCTCCCGCCTTGACGGCCGGCACCCTGGTGCGGGTACTTCCGTCATTGAGACGGGAATCCATTGAGCTTCACGCGCTGTATCCGACCCACCGCAGCATGTCAGCAAAGGTCCGCGCCTTCATTGATGCCCTGATTGTTCACCTTGATACAGTCAAGCCAACGTCCTCGCGCGACTAGCAACTGTCGTCCGCCAAACGAGCGCCCAGGCATCGATACCGGCAATTGACCCGACGAACAAAATCATGGACTGAACGTCGCTTAGCTGCGTGTAGCGGACCTTCGAATGTCCGACTCTTTTGCCGGTCGGCTGACCGAAACTGGCCGAGGCCGCGTAAAAACGCGTGTGATCACCTAGACTGAATCAACCTGCTGAAACGAGAGGCGCAGATGGGGCGATTTGTCGAAGGTGCGGAGCGCAGTCAGACCACACTATTGCCAGAGTGTCTCGATGACTTCATCGCTGAAGACAACACTGTGCGGATTGTTGACGCATTCGTCGAAGAACTCGAACTGGCGTCCCTCGGATTCGAAGGAATCACGCCGGCGAGCACCGGCCGACCTTCTTACCACCCGGCCGCGCTGCTCAAGATCTATATCTACGGTTATCTCAATCGGGTGCAGTCTAGCCGACGCCTGGAGCGGGAGTGCCAGCGCAATGTTGAATTGATGTGGCTGACCGGCCGGCTTGCGCCAGACTTCAAGGCGATTGCCGAGTTCAGGCGAAGCAATGGCGAAGGCATTCGCAACGTGTGCCGTCGCTTCGTGATGATATGCCGGGACCTGAAGCTGTTCACACAAGCGGTCGTCGCCATCGACGGCAGCAAGTTCAAAGCGGTCAACAGCCGCGACAATAACTTCACGCCCAACAAGATTGCACGACGTCAGGAGCAGATCGAGCAAAGCATCCAGCGTTATCTGGACGCGCTGGAGACCGTCGATCGCACCCAACCAGCCGAGGTAGAAGCGAAGACTGAACGGCTACGGGAGAAGATCGAAACGTTGCGTGAACAGATGGGTGATCTGAATCGTGCTGCTGAGCTTCTGAACGATCTGCCGGAAAAGCAGATCTCGCTGACCGACCCGGACTCACGCTCAATGATCTCTCAAGCCAAGGGTACGGGCGTGGTTGGCTATAACGTTCAGGTCGCCGTCTTCGCCCGGCACCATCTCATCGTTACTCACGAAGTCACGAATGTCGGCAACGACCGGACGCAGTTGAGCCCAATGGCCAAAGCAGCGCGCGACGCGATGGGCAAGAAGAAAACCAAGGCACTGGCAGACCGTGGATACTTCAGCGCGCCAGAGATCAAGGCATGCGACGACGCGGGTATTGCGGCCCTCGTGCCCAAATCACAAACCTCCGGGGCAAAGGCTGACGGCCGCTTCGACCGGGCCGACTTCATTTACATCGGCAGAGACGACCAGTATCTGTGTCCGGCGGGGCAACGCGCGATATACCGCTACACCTCGTTGGAGAGTGCCAATCTGCTGGAATTGCGGACCTACTGGAGCGGTGCCTGCCCACACTGTCTACTCAGAAAACAGTGCACGCCGGCCCCGTATCGGCGCATTCGCCGATGGGAGCACGAAGCGGTACTCGACAGAATGCAACGCAGACTGGATCGTCAGCTTGACGCGATGACAATACGGCGACGAACGGTCGAACACGTGTTTGGCACGCTGAAGCATTGGATGGGCTCAACCCACTTCCAGATGCGCAGGCTTGGGAACGTCTCGACTGAAATGAGCTTGCATGTGCTGGCGTACAACCTCAAACGCGTCATGAAGATCCTCGGATTTGCAAAGACACTGCGAGCGATGAAGCTCGCAGGCGCGTAATCTCACACCTGCCTATGCGTGCTGGCGTGGCGCAATCAGTTCAGTCGTAGAAAGCAGGAAGCTGCGAAGGCGCAGCCTCACCAGTCGCTCGACAGACTGCCGGCTCACGCGTTTTTACACGGCCTCGGCCGATCACGGTCCGATACCGATTGCATAGGGCGCGTGCGTCAGCCGGACTCGCGTCGGACCGTGGTCGACCCGGAACGGACGGCCTCCTCCATATGGCGAATGACCCTTCATTCGCCCATGACGGACCATCAACTGAAGCGACATCACTGATCGGACCGCTCCCGTCTTCCCCCAACAGGCAGCGCAGAGGAACGTGGCGGTGATGCTACGTTTCATCCAGCTGCATTGATAACACCTAAACATCAATGCTTCGAAAAAATGCACTTATCGCGTAACTCCATTTGCGTGAGTATCTGTCCTCAAGATTCCAGCGAAATTGGAACGAAAGTAAAACGCATTGGAGATAAGGCTATGTACAACGCAAGGCGCAGCTGGCGCGCTTAACCAGCGCCCCGTGGCGGGTAGTCGCGAATTCCAGCCGGTTCGGGCACCAGCCAACTCAACACACACCAGTCCTGCTTTCCGAGCGCCGTCGGCGTCACGGCCGCTTGCCATGTCCGGCGCGATTGCCCCTTGACGACCCATCCGAACACCCGTTTCTTTTTAGATCGCTATGCCCTTCAGGAGACAACTTCATGCAAATCACCGGTATGTTGCACGGCGCGCGCCTGCTGCAATTCGTCGGATTCCCGGCGAGTGAGATCCTCGGCCCGAGCGCCAGCGAGGAGGAGATCAAGGCTTTGATTGATCGTCATCGCCAGATATTCATCAAACCCGTCTTCAAGGGTGGTGTGGGAAAGAAGGGGAAGGCGGGTTTACTCGGCCGCGCGACCGATCTCAAAACCGCGTTGATCGAAAAAGAGCGGTTGTACTTCGCCGAGCATTCCGTCGGCCACCTGAGGGCAAAGTCGAATGGCGTGACGTTCGAAGCCGGCGTTCCGGCCCACCATGAGGTCTATTTCTCGATCACCGACTCCACGCGTTTTCGTGCGCCGACCATGACGCTCTCGCATAAGGGCGGCATGGATATCGAAGAGGTCGACCCGAAGCATGTGGCGATGGTGCCCTTCGACGCGTTGACGGGTTTAAAGGCGTTTGTCGTGGCGAACGCGCTGAGCGAGATTGGTGCGCCGAAAGAGATCATCTCGCCGCTCGTGCAGCAGTTGCCGAAACTGTGGGAGCTGTTTCACGATTTCGGCATGACGACACTGGAGTTGAATCCGATCCGCATGCGCGAGGACAGCAAGGGGCGCCTCACGCCGGTCGCCTGCGACTTCAAGTGTGGTTTCGATCGAGACGATCCGCGATGGACGCGCCTCGGGCTGCCGCAACACCTGTTCGCAGCGGATTACTCCGACTTCGAGCAGGAGATCAATCAGTTGCGCACGCATCAAGGCCAGAGCGATGTGTATGTGATCAACGAGGAAGGCACGATTCTCGCGCCCACGTTCGGCGGCGGCGCCAACTCGCTCGTGACCGAAATGCTCGGCGACGCCGCGATCATCTCGTCGGATTTCGGCGGCAATCCCCCGTACGCCAAGATGAAGGAAGTGGCCCGTATCTGCTTCAAACACTGGCTCAGGCAGTCGAACGTGCTCTTCATCATCGGCGGCAAGTCGAACAATACCGACATCTTCGAGACGCTGCGAGCGATGGCCGACGCTCTTCGTGAACACTTCAGCGAGCATGGGCCGACACCGCTTTACGTGGTGCTGGGCCGGGGAGGTCCGAACCTCGTGCGCGGGATGGCCGCGCTGAGGGACACATGCGACTCGCTCGGTCTGCCCTATCGGCTCTTCGGATTCGACTCCGACATCAGCGAGGTCATTCAGTACGCACGTCAGGCGGACGCCTGGATGCGCGCCGGTGGGCGGGCCGAGGTCGCAGCGCGGGTCGGCGCATCCGCGACGGAAACCGAAACGGCTCAAGCCTGAGGAGAGCAACGTGTATAAGCAAAACAGCAGTCACTTCAAGTATTTCGTGGGTGTCAACTCGCTCGCGCAGATCGCCACGCCGGACGATCGGGTGTGCGTGCTCAATATTCTCGGCGGCGAGTCCTCCGAAGTGACGCCCGTCAGTCATGCGTTCTCAGGCGGGAATATTGTCTTCGGCACGGCGCCGGGCAAAGGCGGGCAAGTGCTCGCCACCTCCATCGGAGATATTCCGGTCTACAACAACGTCCGTGAGGGTCTGGAAGCGGGGCATCGGTTCAACTGCGGCGTGGTCTATCTGCCGCCATCGGCGGCCCGCGACGGCGTCGCCGAACTGATCCGCGTCAATCCCGATCTGAAGAAGATTTTCATCATCACCGAAAAGATCGCCGTACACGACGCCCGCGAAATTCGCGCGATGGGTCAGCAGGCGGGCATCGATATCTTCGGTGCGAACGGGCTCGGCGTCGCTGACTCGTGGAATCGCGTAAGAATCGGCGGAGCGCTTGGCGGCGATAGTCCAGACGATTCATTGCGCAAAGGATCGATCGCCATCTTCTCGAACTCGGGCGGCTTCAGTACAACGATCGCGCAGTACCTGCGCATGAGCGGCTGGGGCACATCGACCGTCATCTCGAGCGGCAAGGACGTCTACATCCACTATGCCGCGCCGGAATTTGCGTTCGCACTCGCCAACGATGCGCGAAGCAAGGCCGCGGTGCTCTATTGCGAACCGGGTGGCTACTACGAGGCCGATGCGGACTTCACGAAACCGGTGGTCGCCTGTGTGGTGGGCCGGTGGAAGAGCCGCCTCACGCGTGCGGTCGGCCATGCAGGCGCGATGGCCGGGGGCTCTGACGACGCGCAAGCTAAGGAGCGCTGGTTCATGGAAAGGTTCGGCGTAGACCGCCTCTTCACGCCCGACGATCCGTGCTGCTCGGTCAAGGGCGCGGTCGTCACCAACATCGCGCATATCCCGGCGGCGCTGACCGCCGTCATGCGCGCCAACGCGACGATGCCTGATTTCGAGCCCGAAGGCAGCCTTGCGCTCAAGCCGTGGTTCGGTTCCGACCAGGGAATTCAGCTTCCGTCCGACCTTGCGATCCCCGTAGTGGGAGCGGTAGCACCCTACGACGAGCAAGTCTTGCAGGTCAATCGACAAATCGGTGCGATTGCGCCACGTCAGGCGTTGAAGGATGCCTCGGGAGCATCGCAGATGGATCCGAAAACGCAAGTGAGCAGCCTGTATGGCGCCTCGATGCTCGACGCGGCGACGCATTCGCTCGAAGCGAACGTCTGCCTTGCCCTGCTTCACGAGTTCGGCGGAGAAAACGACGAGAAGCTCATCAATGTCGCGATCGCTGCATTCGTCAATCTGCACGGAACGCCGCAACTCGCGGCAGCGCAAGCAGCACGCGAGGCCGGCAATGCACCCAACGCCATTCTGGCCGCCGCGACCTCCATCATCGGGCCGAATCGTCAGCGCGCGTCGCGGCATGCCGCGAAATGGATGATCGAACGCTCCTCGGCAGCCGGCCTTAAGAGTGCGCTTGACGAGACCTTTGACAGCGCCCGGATTGACCTCAGCGGCTGCGAGCCGCTCTTTGCCGACACGCGCGATGTGCGTGCCGAAGCGATGCTTGCGGGACTCGCCGAGCGTGGAGTCAGGTCGGTCCTCTTGCGCTGGCTCACGTCTCAGCCCGCTCACCCGACGGCAGACGCGGTGCTGGCCGCGATCTGCGTGACGCTCGCGTGGGGACCGCTGATGCGCAAGCGCATCTCGCGCGTCACGGCCGAGAGCCTGCCCTGGTGGATCATGTTGTTCGGGACGCTGATCGGCGCATCGGCGGACGCCTCGCGACACCGTCCCGACGGCTTTTGCGGCTTTACCACGCAAGCGCTGCTGAACGAACGCAGTCTGACCGAAATCTGTTTTGCCGCGTTGCTCAATCTCGCGCCGGGGCCCAACGATCTGTTCGCCTTCAAGACGCTCGTCGGTCTGCTGCTCACCAACGGTCCGGGAGCCATCTCGGCGCAGGGAGCAAAAGGTGCAGTATCCGCTGACGGCCCGGAAAGCCCCGAGCGCGTGCAACTCAACAAGGCACTGGTCGGCTTTCTCACCCATACAGGTTATACGCATGGCGGCAATGGCTATGAAGGCATCGCGTTCCTGATCGAAGCGTTCAGGGACAGCGGGCTTGCCGATGCGTCCAACCCCGCGCACGGCGTCGACCTGCGCTCGCTGGCCGGGCGCTCGGTCGAACGCTATGCGAAGTACAAGGCTCGACAGAAGCAGGCCGGCAGCCTCGATATCGCGAAGCTGCCCGGAGTGAACCATCCGGTCTTCAAGGACAGGCCAATCAACTATGACCCGCGCGAAGTTTTCATCGCGCAACTGTGCGAGAAGCGTGGGGAATATAACGTGTTCCACGCTTTCTATCGCGAACTGGTGCAGGCTTTGTTCGATACCGGCGTCTCCCGTAACGTGTACTGCGTAAACGTCGATGCCGTGATCGCGGCGCTGCTGCTGAAGATGCTGTTGCAGCCGCTGCAACGCGGTGAATTGACCGAGTCCGATCTGGAAACCGCCGCATTCACGATCTTCCTTTATCCCCGCATGCTCGGATGCGCGGCGGAAATCGACGATCACCTGAACCGGGGGCGCAACATGGACACCCGAACGCCCGCGTCGCAGTGCCGCTTCGTGGCTTGAGCACGTTGCCGGCATTGATAACCAGCGCACATCAATCGTTTCGAAAATAGCACTTATCGTTTCGTGCGGTTCGGGCCAATATTCGACAAACAACAAATCGCCCGAACATCGCAAGTCAAAATTTCTGGAGACACCTCGATGCATCCCTCCTCAACCCCGCTGGCCCCCGGGCAATCGAAGGCATCTGCCGTGCTACGCGTGACGGCAGGCAACTTCCTCGAGCAGTTCGACTTCTTCCTGTTCGGCTTCTATGCCACGCAGATTGCCGCGGTCTTTTTCCCGGCGGGGAGCGAGTTCGCTTCGCTGATGATGACCTTCGCCGTGTTCGGCGCGGGCTTCCTCATGCGACCGCTCGGCGCGATCATCCTCGGCGGGTATATCGACGACGTCGGTCGCCGCAAGGGCCTGATCGTCACGCTGTCGATCATGGCGAGCGGCACCATCCTGATCGCGTTCGTACCCGGCTATGCGACGATCGGACTGTTCGCCCCGGCCCTCGTTCTGATTGGCCGTCTGCTGCAAGGCTTCTCCGCCGGTGCGGAACTGGGCGGTGTATCGGTTTATCTTGCTGAGATGGCGACGCCGGGCCGCAAGGGTTTCTTCACGAGCTGGCAGTCGGCGAGCCAGCAGGTGGCGATCGTCGTCGCCGCCGCGCTCGGCTTCGCGCTCAACCAGTGGCTCGACACGGCTGCGATCGCTGCGTGGGGATGGCGCGTGCCGTTCTTCGTCGGCTGCATGATCGTTCCTTTCATTTTCATTTTGCGGCGCAATCTCGAGGAAACACAGGAATTCAAACAGCGCCAGCATCGCCCCAGCATGAAAGAAGTCTTTACGACGCTCATGCAGAACTGGAACGTCGTGATCGCGGGCATGCTGCTGGTCGCAATGACCACCACGAGCTTCTATCTCATCACCGTGTATGCGCCTACCTTTGGCAAGACGGTCCTGCATCTGAGCACCGCCGATAGCCTGCTTGTCACGCTGTGCGTGGGGATCTCCAACTTCATCTGGCTGCCGATTGGCGGCGCGCTGTCGGACCGGATCGGTCGCCGTCCGCTGCTTTTCGGAATGACGATCCTGGCGATGGCGACCGCGTACCCCGCGCTGTCGCTGCTCGCTCACGCGCCGAGCTTCGTCAACATGCTGCTCGTGCTGCTCTGGCTCTCATTCATGTACGGGATGTACAACGGCGCGATGGTCGTCGCACTCACCGAGCTGATGCCGGTCGAAGTGCGTGTCGCTGGATTCTCGCTGGCCTACAGCCTCGCGACGGCGGTTTTTGGCGGTTTCACACCTGTGGTCTCGACCGCGCTCATTCACATGACGGGCGACAAAGCCGCGCCGGGCTACTGGATGAGCTTCGCCGCGGTCTGCGGGCTCGGTGCCACGCTCGCGCTGTACCGGCGTCGTCCCGTTCCGCTGCGTGCGGCTTCCTGAAGCATCGCTTCGCTCCTCGAACTTCAGCCTGACGTCCTTTCACCCATGAATTCCATCCTTCTGAAACTCTGCACCGCGGCGCTCCTGGGCAGCGCCGCCGCCGCGGCAAATGTGCAGGCCGCCGAACTGCACGTGATGAGCTCTGGCGGCTTCACCGCTGCCTACAAGCTGCTCGGCCCGAAGTTCGCGGCCGCCACGGGCAACACGCTCGATACCGCGCTAGGACCGTCGATGGGCAAGTCGCCGGAGGCCATTCCGAACCGGCTCCAGCGCGGCGAGCCTGCCGACGTCGTAATCATGGTCGGCTATGCACTCGACGACCTCATCAAGCAGGGTAAGGTGATCCCCAATTCGCGCGTCGAGCTCGCGGATTCGCGTATCGGCATGGTGGTGCGCGACGGCGCGCCGAAGCCCGACATTGGTTCTGAGGCGGCGCTCAAGGAAACCTTGCTGCATGCCCGGTCGATCGCTTACTCGGATAGCGCGAGCGGCGTTTATATCGAGCGCGAATTGTTCAAGCGGCTCGACATCGACCAAGAGGTGAAGCCCAAGGCGAAAATGATCCCGAAGATCCCGGTGGCATCGGTGGTTGCAACGGGCGACTATGAAGTGGGATTTCAGCAGGTAAGCGAGCTGCTCCCGGTGAAGGGCGCGGCGTACGTCGGCAAGATTCCGGAGTCGGTGCAATCCGTCACGCGCTTTGCGGCTGGCATCCCGGTCGGCGCGCAGCATCCGAAGGAGGCGAAAGCGCTGCTCGACTACCTCGCGTCGCCCGCCGTGCAGCCGGAGGTGACATCGACCGGGCTCGACTCCGTCGCCACGCATTGAGACGACAGCAACGATTCAGCCCGGCAGGTCGGCGGGCTGATCGAAAGCTTCTTCTGGCCCATGCGCCAGGCTCAATGCATCCACCAAACGCGTGCGGTCGCAGGCGCGCTCCCACATCGATACGAAGATAACAGCACAGGCGTTGCTGATCACGCTCGTCAGGGCACGCGCCTCGGACATGAAGCGATCGATGCCGACCAATAGCGCGACGCCTGCAACCGGCAGATCGGGAATGACGGCGAGCGTCGCGACGAGCGCAACCAGTCCGCTGCCCGACACGCCCGCCGCGCCCTTGGACGTGAGCAGCATGACCGCGAGCATCGTCGCGATCTGGCCGCCCGACAGGTGTATATCGCACGCTTGCGCGATGAACAGGGAGGCGAGGGTCAGGTAGATCGCCGTGCCGTCGAGATTGAAAGAATAGCCGGCCGGCAGCACCAGTCCAACGATACCCTTGTCGCAGCCAAGCGCTTCGAGCTTGACGATGAGGCGCGGCAGCACCGGTTCGGTCGACGACGTCGCCAGCACGATGACGAGTTCCTCGCGAATGTAGCGCAGTAAGCGCCAGAGGGAGAAGCGATGCAGGCGTGCGAGCGGGCCGAGCACGCAGACGACGAACAGCAGGCACGCCACGTAGAACGACAACATCAGCATGCCGAGCGAGCCAATCGAACGGATCCCGAATCGGCCCACCGTGAACGCCATCGCGCCGAATGCCCCGACGGGGGCAAGCCGCATGATCAGCGCGAGGATGCGGAACAGCACGTGTGCGAAGCTATCGATGAATTCCTGCACTCGCCGCCCGGCGCTTCCGCTGGCGTTCATTGCGAAGCCGAACAGAAGGGCAAGCAGCAGGACCGGCAGAACCTCGCCTCTCTCGAAGGCGCCGACGAGCGTCTCCGGAATCACATGCAGCGCGAATTCCACGAGTCCGTGCGTCTGCGTGCGAGTCGAATACTGCGCGAGGATGGCTGTGTCCAGATGATGTGCGTCGATATGCAGTCCCGCGCCCGGATGCAGCGCGAACGCGGTCGCGAGCCCCAGAACGAGCGCAACGATGGTGAGCAAGTAGAACAACGCCAGCGCCTTCAGGATGACCCGGCCGATCTTCGAGCCGCTCACCAGCGACGTGATGCCGGTGACGATCGTGCAGAAGACGATTGGCGCGATCATCATGCGTACCAGCGCGATGAACGCATCGCTGAGCGGTTTCAGCGACGCGCCGGCCTGTGGCCAGAAGTGGCCGACAGTCATGCCGAACCCCATTCCAAGCAGGACCTGGACGTAAAGCAGCCTGAAGGGCCTTGATAGCGTCATTTCTGGGTCTTCTTCGCCGCACCGGCCATGCCGCTTCGCTTCGTGTCGAGGATCGTCTGGTAGAACTGCTGCGCGGCCGGCGCGAGGGGGCGCCCCCGGCGTCTGACAATACCGACTCGCCTCGTCACGATCGGATCGAAGAGCGGCACGCTGGTCAAAATCGGATGGTCGCGCATGGGCATTGCCATTGAAGGCACCGCTGCCACACCGAGTCCCGCTTCAATGAGGCCGAGCATGGTGGTGACATGGCGAGTCTCACAGACGCTCGGCACTGCAGGCGCCACATTGGTCAACGCCTGATCGAGCAGCAGGCGGTTGCCGGAAGTCTTGTCGACGGAAACGTATTCGTATTCATACAGCTCACTCCAGGTCACCTGTTTTTTCCGGGCAAGGGGATGGTCGCGACGGCACGCGGCGACAAAGCGCTCCTGCAGCAGGACCTTGAACTCGACATCGGTTTCCTGACTGCCCATGAAGCTGACGCCGAAATCGGCTTCACCGCTGATGACCGAGCTGAGCACGTCGTTGGCGCTCGTGTCCAGCAGCTTGACCCGGATCCGCGGATAGCGGCTGTGATAGGCGGCAACGACGCTCGGTAGGAAATAGTAGGCCACCGACGGCACGCATGCGATGGTCACATGACCGAGGCGGCTGCTGGAGACATCGCGAATGCCGAGCAACGCGACATCAAGATCGTCGAGAAGTTGTTCCGCGCTCGGGGCGAACACGCGACCTACGGTGGTGAGCGTCACGGTGCGGGTGGTCCGCTCGAAGAGCCGCACGCCGAGCGCCGCTTCGAGCTTCTCGATGCGCCGGCTCAGCGCTGGCTGCGAAATATTAACCGCCTCCGCTGCTTTGCGGAAACTACCCAACTCCACGACGGCTCGAAACGCCTGCAAATCGTTCAGGTCGAAGTTGACGCCCACGGGTCGTCCTCCGTATTCTAGATGCGACTATTTTGCACGATATGGACGTGTCCTTCGAGGCAACACTCGGTGATTAGCCTACGAGCGGTCACCGAAATCGGGATCGACGGGCCGGTTTCGTCGTGATGTTGTTGAAAAAGTCGCCGTCGGTCTCTCTTGCGACGTTTAAGGGGTCTTCTTGCCCTTGAGCAGAGGTCGCGAGCGGCTTGTAGGTCGATCTGAGAGGTCGATTTTCGCGCGAGCGAACAGAAGAAATCTCGAAACGACTTTTTCAACATCATCAATGTACAACTGCCGTTCGTCGCCCCGCATAGGGAGACGGGAGTTCGGCCTTATGGAAAGCTTCGCATAAGGCCGATGAAGGAGCGTTGAAGCAGGCCGCGATCCGTCAGTCCCGATATATCCACGTCGTCCACCGCCCTCTTACCGCCGCCGGTCGTGCCGGGTTCCCCGACCCACCACAACCAGGGCAATACCTCCGAGGATTGCTGCCGAGGCCAACACGATTCGGATGGTCACGCTCTCTCCAAGAAATGCGACTGCGCCGAGCGTCGCGATGACCGGCACGCTCAACTGCACCGTGGCCGCGTTGCCAGCTTTCAGACCGGGCAACGCCGCGTACCAGATGGCGTAGCCAATGCCGGAGGCCACTGCGCCGGAACCCGTTGCATACCAGAAACCGGCGCAATCAACCGAAGCGTGGGCGGACATGGCGGCGCTGAGCGCAGCGGCAAGTGGGACTGCGCGCAGGAAGTTACCGGCCGTCACCGCGGTGGGATTTCCTGCGCCCTTGCCGCGCAACGAATAGATGCCCCAAGCGATGCCAGCCCCGAGCATAAGGGCAGCGCCTCCGGGAGGTGGGGCGGAGAGACCGGGAAGCAGCAGCCCGGCAAGGCCTGCCAACGCGCATGTCAATCCGATCCATTGCCGCGTATGGAAGCGCTCCCCCTTTCGGATGCCGTAGCCGATCATCGTCGTCTGCACGGCGCCGAACAGAAGCAGCGCCCCAGTGGACGCCGGCAGGCTCAGGTATGCAAACGAGAATGCGGCCGCATAGGCGAACAGCGCCAGCGCCGACAGCCAGTTTCCGGCGCCGCCCAGCCCCCCGCCCCGCAGCCGCACTATTATCGACAGCGCGAGGGCGCCCGACGCGATACGGATCGACGTAAAACTCGCTGCATCGATGCCGGTGCCCTTCAGGGCCAGCCGGCATAGCAACGAATTCGCTGCAAACGCGACCATTGCAAGCAGCGTCAGCACGGTGACACGCACGGGCGACACAGAAATCCCCAAAAAACGCTGAATCTTGCGCCAGTATCCGGGCATTGCGCTGCCCGTACGAACAACAGCGACCGGTCGTCTCTGGCCCGAACGCGGCCTTTTGCATTCGGCTCATGTTCACCCGTTGCAGTGCTTCGCCCTCCGAGACCTGAACGAGTGCTTCCAAGGCTGCCCTGCCGTTCCTGAAGGCGAAGCGAACATAACATCAATGTAATGTTTGCGTCAGCGTGCATCAATCTTCGCTGTACAGAATAAGGGTACTCACTCCCGGTTCCACGAGGTGGTGAGATCGAAGGCTTCCGTCACGGCGGCGTGAAGCTGACCCAACCCAGGTTCAGGAGGTAATGCACCATGAAGACCCTTATATATGCAGCGCTGATTGCCGGCGTACTTGCCACTCCCGTAGCCTCTTTCGCACAGGACGCTACGGGTCCGTTGACGCGGGCCGAAATACGCGCGGATCTGATTCGAGTGGAACAAGCCGGGTACAGGCCGGCCGCAAAAGATGTGCACTACCCAGCAGATATTCAAGCGGCTGAGGCGCGTCTTCAAGCGCAGGATGTCACTGCGCCGCGAAGCACGGGTGTAGGCGGAATATCGGATGGCTCATCGCAGTCGGGTGCGCCGACGGCAACCCAAGGTACTCGCTCGATCTACTTCGGTCACTGATGCGAGCATGTCTCACAAGCCATCGCTGGCTGCTTCTTTCGCCTATTAAGTGAGCGACCGCGTCCGCGCAGTTTCGCTTCCGAGGGTTGAGCGGGCTGACCGGTGCGCGGCGTCACGATGGCCCCAAGAGGAACAATGTATAAACAAAAGCCTATTATTTTTGTTAAAAACATTAACTATCGCAAATCTACAGCCGAGTCTACGCTGTAATCATCCTCATCGCGTAGGCTCGGGTCGCAGCACTTGAGTCTCTGGCCGGCTGAGGGTGGGCGATCGAAGGAGATGACCGTGAACACCGCCGAGAAGTCCTTGCATTACCTGGTGGAAAAGTGGCTTGCGCCGGCCCCCAATACTCAAATTCGCGTAATTCAGTTTGGACATATGCGCGAAGATAGGAGACGCTACGTGCACGTCGAGGCATCAGCTCCGAGCGGCCCGCGCGCAATCTTTTTCTTTCGGCACGACGACGGCTGCTGGTGCGTATTTCCGCCTCGGATTGCGCGCCCCTTCATGACCGGTCTTCAGCGTGCCGCTTGAGTTGCATCACAAGCTCGAACAAGCGGCGAAGGACAAATTGACTGCACATTTTGCAAGCTGAACGGAATGACTGCAGCCGATCCGAATCGCCCGCCGCCAGTTCCACGACGCGCCGGAACATCGACACGCAAAGGTTCGATAACCGGGCGAAGGCGACATTCGAACGTCCACATGAAGACACGGCACGACGATCGTGGATGGCCGGTCACTGCCTCGTGCAAGCTGCCTACGCAGCCGGGGCTTCGGGAAATCGCGGTCGACAGCTGTCGCCCCGGCTCAGACGATCGACCCAGCGCCGTATCAAGTCGGCGCTTCCGGTAAAACGGACAGTCGCTTGCGCCGCATGCTAACGTGGGCGCGCCGCCAATATGGTCATTGGACGAGGCTTGCGCAAACGAGCTGACATGGATAGCGACGCGGCTATTGCCGTACCCGCGGCGACCAGTCAACGAAGGACACCATCCCACCGCGGTGCGCTTCAGCGCCTGCACGAGGCACAGGCTCTCCCGCCTATCCCCCAGAAGATGCTCGCCCTCGATAACTCAAGGCATCGACGAGCAGAGAAAATGCCGGACTCGGCTGCCGGCGGCTCGGATAGTAAAGGTGGTAACCGGACATTGGCGTCGACCAGTCGGCGAGGACGCGTACCAGTCTCCCAGCCGCCACGTGGTCGCTCACGAAATCTTCCGGCAGGTAAGCGAGGCCGAGCCCGGCTAGCGCGCTGTCCAGCTGAAGCGTGATCGTGTTGAACGACAATTCGCTTCCGGGCCGCACTTTCAGCTCGTACCCGTCCTTAACAAAGGGCCACGACCAGACGCCGCCGGAAGTCGGCAGGCGCAGGGATATGCAGCGATGACCCGTAAGATCATGCGGGGTCTCGGGCGTGCCATACCAGGCGAAATACGAAGTCGCGCCAACCACCCACTGCCCGAAGTCAGGGCTAATGCGCACGGCAATCATGTCTTGCGCGACCTGCACGCCAAGACGGATTCCCGCGTCGAACCGCTCGGCCACTATGTCAGCGAGGCCGTAATCGTTGATGACCTCCACCGTGATGTCGGGATAGTCGGGCAGCAGCTTTGCCAACGCCGGTATAAGAACTTTCTGCGAAGCGTGCTCTACGGAGGTTATCCGCAGATGCCCCGCTGGTTTGTCCCGTAGCGCGTTCAGATCAGCCAGGCCCGAGGCAATGCCCGCAAAGTGAGGCGTGATCGATCTAAGCAGCCGTTCGCCGGCCCCGGTCGTGGAGACGCTGCGGGTCGTGCGCGTTAGAAGTCACACGCCTAACCGCTCTTCGAGGGACGTCATCTTTGCGCTCAATGCAGGCTGCGAGATCCCCGGTTGCGCAGCCGCTCGCGTGAAGCTCTTTTTCGTCGCCACCGCGAGGAACGCGGCAAGGTCGTCCAGGCTCTCTTTCATATTCATAACCCCTTCCGATAACGGCAAGAGGATAGTGCCATCTAATCGTATGAGTTTCACGGTGATAGATTGACAGTACGCACCCAGCGGAACGCGTTCCGCACTCATCACGAGGCATGACCATGCTTGTTAGTGACGAAAACGCTGGATCGACGCCGCAATCACGGGATCGTCCCAGTCTCCGAAGCGACAGCCGGCGCACATTCGTCAAGCACTCGATTGCGCTGGGCACGGTCGCCGCCTCCCAGCTCACCCTTGGAACCGACGGGGCGTACTCCCACGGCAAACACGACACCCAACCCGTACAAGGACAAGACATGAAACAGCGCACATTAGGCGGATTGCAGGTCTCGGAAGTCGGTGCAGGCTGCATGACTTTCGCTGGCAACTACAATGCGCCCGTGCCGAAAGACGTAGCGTTAAAAACAATCCGAACGGCTTTCGAGCATGGCGTGACCTTCTTCGATACCGCCGAGGTCTACGGGCCGTATCTGAGCGAGGAATTCGTCGGCGAGGCGGTGGCGCCGTTTCGGGACAAAGTGCAGATCGCCACCAAATTTGGCTTCGCGATCGATGGGACGATCGCGCTGAACAGCCGCCCGGAACACATTCGCAAAGTGGTCGAGGAATCTCTCAAGCGCCTTCGAACCGATCACATTGACCTGTACTATCAGCATCGCGTCGATCCGAGCGTCCCGATCGAGGACGTCGCCGGAGCGATCAAGGACCTGATCGGCCAGGGAAAGGTACTGCATTTCGGACTATCCGAAACGAGTGTGAAGACCATCCGTCGCGCGCATGCCGTGCAACCAGTTGCCGCAGTCCAGACGGAATACGCGCTGTGGACCCGCAACGTCGAACTCAATGGCGTGCTGGCGACGTGTAACGAACTGGGAATCGGCTTCGTGCCGTGGTCACCGGTTGGCCAGGGGTTCCTGACGGGCGCGTTCGACACGAACACAAAGTTCGACGAGAAGAACGACTTCCGTGCCGGGTTTCCTCGCTTCTCGAAGGAATTCCTGAAACTGAATATGCCCATCATCGAATGGCTCAAGGAGTACGCGGCTAGCAAAGGGGCGACACCGTCGCAGGTTTCGCTGGCGTGGTTGCTTGCGAAAGGACCCCATGTCGTTCCGATTCCGGGTACGCGTACCGAGTCGCATCTGCTCGAAAACCTCGGTGCGCAGCGCCTCCAATTCACGGCCGCCGACGTTCAGGAAATCGACACCAAGCTCTCAAAATTCCCTGTTTTCGGCGACCGTATGGGCAAAGACCACATGAGCCAGATCGACTATACGGTTTGAGTTTCCATAACGCGGTGGTGGGTCAGCATTGCGCCACCGTGTCCCCGAGCCACAAGACCTCAAGTAAAGTTACGTGAAATACAGCAAGCTATTCGAGCCAATGGCACTGGCGCCTGGCCTGACCGTACGCAATCGCGTGGCGATGGCCCCAATGACAACATGGGCCAGCAACGACGATGGCACCGTCTCCGACGAAGAGGAAACCTATTACCGGCGTCGGGCGAAGGACGTCGGTGTGGTCATCACCGGCTGCACGCATGTGCAGGAGAATGGAGTTGGCTTCACTGGCGAATTTGCCGCGTATGAGGATCGCTTCATTCCCAGTCTGAAGAGACTGGCGAACGCCGCCAAAAGTGGCGGTGCATGCGCGATCCTGCAAATTTTTCATGCCGGCGTGAAGACCTTGCCGGCCCTGGTCAGCGACGTGGTGGCAGCAAGCGAGGTCGAAGGTGAAGCAGGCCCGTTTGCCTCGGCCATCGTACCGCGAGCGCTCCAGGAAGAGGAAATTCTGGATGTTATCGAGGCGTTTGCCGATGCCACACGTCGTGCTATTGCTGCCGGTTTCGATGGCATAGAGCTCCATGGGGCACATGGCTTTTTGATCCAGAACTTTTTCTCCCCTCATTCGAATCGCCGCGTTGACCAATGGGGCGGCTCGCTCGAAAACCGCATGCGCTTCCCACTCGCGGTGGTAGAAGCTGTCAAGCGAACCATCGCAGACCATGCCGATCGTCCATTCGCGCTTGGCTATCGAATGTCGGTAGAAGAAGGCATGGACGGGCGATTGAGCATCGGCGACTCGCTGGAGTTGGTCCCGCGCCTGATCGGTAGCGGAGCAAGCTATATCCATGCTTCGCTCGGCAGCGCGTTAGATCAAAGGCCCGCCACCGGCAGTTACGACCAATCGATCGTCCACATCCTGCACACTCACATTAATGGGCGTGTTCCGAACGTCTGCATTGGCTTGCGGGCGAATGACGGCAATGACCGGAAACGGAAGATCGGGCAGCCGGATAAAGTAGCGCACTGATAAACCCGGGCACCCAAGCAACTTTGTATCCGAACATGCGTGAACCCACTATCACAGCAACCGCCGGATCACCTGCTGCCCGTTCGCCCGTGACGCAGCAGTACCTTCCCCGCGCCGGATAAGACTTTGCGGGACGGCCTACGCCATGGCCTACGCTCGAAAATTTCCCGTCCGCCCGCTGTCGACCCACTTCGGCCAGTGATGCAATACCTTCGACCGTACCCTTACGAGTCGCCATGAGACGCGATGTCACACGACTAGGACGTGGCACGCCCACTCATGAGATTAAGCTTGTTGCGTCAAGCACGTCTTCCGACATATATCCGCGCATGCGCAACCCTGGAGAACCAGGCTCAGGGGCAAGCACCGTCAGCGGAAAACGCTCACCGCATCGACCAGGCGCGTTGCCTGCTGCTTTAGGCTTTCAGACGCCGCCGCGCCCTGCTCCACCAGCGCGGCGTTCTGTTGCGTGATATGGTCGAGATCGCTGACGGCCTGGCTGACTTGCGTGATGCCGCTGCTCTGCTCGATGGTGGCCGAGCTGATCTCGGCAATCAGGTCCGAGACGCGTTTCACCTGAACGACAATTTCGTCCATGGTCTTGCCGGCGTCATCGACGAGCCTCGAGCCTGATTCGACCTTCGCGACGCTAGCACCAATCAGACCCTTGATCTCCTTGGCCGCACTGGCGCTACGCTGTGCGAGCGCGCGAACCTCGGCAGCAACGACTGCAAACCCACGCCCCTGCTCGCCGGCACGTGCAGCCTCAACCGCGGCATTGAGCGCCAGTATGTTGGTCTGAAACGCAATGCCATCGATCACGCCGATGATGTCGGCGATCCTTTTCGAACTGTCGGTGATGTCGTTCATCGTGGTCACCACCTCCGACACTGCCTGGCCTCCCCTTGCCGCTGCATCGCTTGCAGACCCTGAGAGCTGGTTGGCCTGGGTCGCCGTTTCTGCGTTGCTTTTCACGGTGGCGGTCATCTGCGTCATTGATGCAGCCGTTTGCTGAACGTTTGTCGCGGCCTGCTCGGTGCGCGCGCTAAGATCATTGTTACCCTGTGCGATCTCGTTGCTCGCGGTTTGTACATTGAGCACCTGCCCGCTGACGTCGTCGATCAGCCAGCGAAACATCAGACCGAGCTGACTGATCGTGCGCAGCGTCATGCCGATCTCATCGACGCGATTCATATGCACGACCTTCTGGCTTTCACCGGAGGCCACGCGCAACGCCTGTTCTCGCATCTGTTCGAGCGGCCGCGAGATCTGCGCTTCCAGCCACCATGAGGCCAGTAATAAACAGATCGAAGCCCCCCCAGCAAAGCCGCCAAGAGCGCCGCCCGCGAGACCCAGCGCCCAGGCACCGACGACAAGTGTCGGCGCCAGAACCAGGAGCGCCGAACGAATGCGCCAGCGCACGGGCATGGTCTGCACCGCCGATGTCCAGCCCATCAGACCGCTGCGAACGATCAACCCTCTGTGAAAGCGACGGCGGCGAGCGTTGCCTTCACGAAAATCCTTGTAGAGCGCTTCAGCCGCGGCAATTTCCTCGCGCGAGGCTTTGGTCCGCACGGACATATAGCCCACCGGCTGACCGTTTCTGACAACGGGTGTCGCGTTGGCGCGAACCCAGTAGTGGTCGCCGTTCTTGCGCCGATTCTTCACCAATGCGGTCCAGGGTTCGCCGCCTTTGAGCGTGGCCCACATGTCGGCGAAGGCCTCTTTGGGCATATCAGGGTGCCGTACCAGATTGTGCGGCTGGCCGTGGATTTCCTCAGGACTGAAGCCACTGACTTCGACGAAGGCTGCGTTTGCGTATGTGATGTTGCTTTGGGTGTCCGTGGTTGACATTAACGTCGCGTTGTCGGGAAACTCGAATTCGCGTTGCGTGACGGGCTGATTATTTCGCATGAGTACAGATCCGCTCAGAATGTTAGATTCGATACGCGGCAGAAAGCGGGGCCGCCGACTCTTTGTCCTTGTTAACGGTATGGTTATCCAGGTCTTTAGCCTTTCAGAGCGATGACGACCAATAACGCTCCGCCGGCCCGGCAAAATTGCATTTCCCGTAGAGAGTCGTTCGCTGTTTCCGCGTCGAAGTTGAACAAGGCGAAGGGCGTCACCGTGTCACGGTGCTTTCAAGCACTGTCCGGTATGGGTGGCCAGCGGACCGCTGAAGAATTCCGGTGACCGGCTCAAGTTGGCCGAGCCCGGCCCGACGCAAACCTCGCAGGATCGCTGATCGCCGGAGATACGCAACAGGCATGGACTGACCCTTCTCGGACGTTCAGGCGATCGCGGCCTGAACGTCGTGTTTCAAAAGTAAAACGGTCATTCAGTTCGCCAAATTGGCTGGTCGGCTAAAGCCGTCATTCAGTTAGTATGGCAAACGACCTCCGCGCAATGACGGTTTTAATTTGCAATCGGCGATTGGCCTCAGGCCCGCATGCGTGGCACGAAGGCTTGCCGCCGGATGTTACCAACGGCGCGCGACGACAGCCGTGCTCTCAGCTATTTCCTCCCATGCATAGGGCAGCCCGACCAGCGGGTCAGACAGCACAGTGCTTATTGCCTGCTGGGATGTGCGACAACACCCGCCGCCCGGCGCGCAGCTTCCTGCACGCCCCGCACGGCTGCGGCAACGATCAGCCCCGTGAACACCATGCCGATCAGGCCCAGCAATATCGCATCAATCCGGCCAAACGTCGAGGTAGGGACCACGTCGCCGTACCCGATGGTCAGCGCGGTGATCGCGCAGAAGTACCAGGTTTCCTCCATCGTCGAAGGCGTTCGCTTCACCGTCTCCACGGGGTCCCCCATGTAATACATTGCGACCGTTAGCAGCACGAACAGCACTAGCAGGCTAGCCAGGACTGCACGCAGGTACCAAAGGGTCCGGCCTGATTCCTGCAAGATCTCACGCGCCCGCAGGCGGACGACCGTGTCGCTTGTCGCATTTCCCATTTGCAGGCACCTCCTACGTTGTGCTCACCCCGTTACACGTGGGTGAATGTCGGTCCCACCCCGCTTTCGGCATCACATCAGCAGGGACTCCAATAATTGCGTTGGGCTGAGGCACGGCTGCGCGCGGCGTCATCGCGCGCGGTGGCTTCGCTCGAAAATCAGCAACATCAGGCAGGCGTAGACCGTGACGGCCACAAAGAGTCCCATACGGACCGCGAACGCCGTGTAGACGTCCTTTCCCGCCGCGCTGTCTTGCACCGATTGGCCCAGCAGAATGATCATGGTGACGAGGCTGTTCAACCAGAAACCCGGTGAGTAACGCGTTATGCTGATGCGATAGAGCTTGCGACCCACCAACAGGCCAAACAGCAGCATCCAAAGGAAGAGCATCCACAGGTCCACAAAGAGCCTGAGCGCAAGCCAGAACACGATCGCCAGCAAGCCACCTAGCAACGTGGAGCCGATCAGATCGCGCGCCGCGCTACGGGCCGTCGTGGTACAGCTTTGTCGACCGAGGCTTACGGACTTCATGATGATCGGCATGTAGCTCGCTGGATCGGCGATGGCGAGCAGATATGCTGGCATGACAACGAGTGCGGCGCGCAGCGCGATGCGTGCCGCCTGCCCGTTGGGCATGGCCTGAGCGGCAGGTTGTGGCCCCGTGCTCACGGGCTCGGGAAACAGCATGTGAGTCAATCGTGCCACCAGCACGGCTAGCACAAGTCCCTTCACCAGCGCGCCAACAACCGTCACGGCCGACTGGAAGTCAGTGGTTCCGGCAGCGGAGATCATCGTCAGGCCGGCCACCAGAAAGGTCGAGACCAGATTATTCCCGCCGCGCAAACCATAGCGAAACGCGAGGAAGAGCATGAGGCCAACCACCATCACGCCAGCGAACGCGTAATGGCGAAGCAACGGCACAAGGAGCAAGCCGCTGCCCGTGGTCAAAGCCACGATCAGCGCGAACGCTACGCCGGCCTTGAACGACAGTGGGCGGTTTTGCGTCGCGAGAAGAAAGACTGCGAACACCGGCGCGATGACGGGGACCGACAGGTCCAGCGCGAAGCTGATCGTCAGGCAAAGTGCCGTCCCTGTGGCAACGCGTAGCGTACGTGGACCGAGAAGCTGAAGCCTGTGTTCCATAGATGCAGTAGTTAGCCATTCAGTAAAGGTACGAGACCCAACTCATCACGTGCAGAAACAGGCGACCCAGCGGATTGAGCGGATTACCCGGATCTGGAAACCCCATCACCTCTGCCTGCCCACCGACACGAACGTTGTGAAGGCGCGCCCTCTCACCCGGGTCGAACTCGACGACGACCGGAAAGCGTTGCGCGGGGCGCAGCCAGTCGCGGCTGTTCTGTACGGTAGGCAGACCTCCGGGCGGCGCGCTCTGCCCTACACTCACGCCATAGCCGATACTGCGAAGCCGTCCCTCGAAAACTTCGCCCGGCAGCGCGTCCAGCGCAATCATCACGGGCGTGCCGGGCCGTAGATGCCCCAGGTTGTTTTCGGTCATATCCGCACTGACCCACACGTCGCGGATTGCAATCAGCGTCATGACCGGATTGCCCGCCGCTGCGAACTGGCCGATCTCCGTGCGCAGATCCGTGATGACGCCACCTGAGCGCGCCTTGATTCGCGTACTCGCAAGATCGAGTTCCGCCTTTTCGAGCGCTGCGGCAGCGGCGCGCAACAGCGCGTTCTCCTCCCCATTGCCGCCCTGCTGCTCGCGAGCGCGTTCCACTTCGGCACGCGCAGCGGCAACCTGGCTCTAGGCCTGCTCGTGCGTCGCTCGCGCCACTTCGAGGCGCCGCAGCGAGACGGTGCCCTCATCGTCGCGATACAGCCTTTCGAGGCGCTCGCTGTCCTGGCGTGCCTTGACTTCATTCGCGACGGCCGCGCGCAACGATGCGAGCGCCGAATCGACCCCGGCCGTGCTCGCGCCGACCTGCCGGCGCGTCGACTCGAGATCGGCCCGCGCGCGATCGACGGCGATCCGGTATTGCGCGCTATCGACCTCGAAGAGCACGTCGCCCGGTTTGACTTCCTGATTGTTATGCACGAGGACGCGGGTCACCCGCCCCGATGCTTCCGCGGCGACGGATACGACGTAAGCCTGAACGCGTGCCTGTTGCGTATAAGGGGTGAAGCGATCGGCGAACAAATACCAGATCAGGCTGACAACGATCACGCAGACGACCCACTTCACCGCTTTGCCGGACGGGTCGGCGACAGGCGCCGGCGCCTCCCGCGGCGTCACGGGGGTGGGCTCGGGCTTGTCGCTCATGGGGACGAACCTCCAGGCGAACTGGCGGCAGCGGACGGAACATCCGACTCGTTCAGCAAGTCGCCCCAGTCGGTGCGCTGCTGCATCTGCTGGCGCGTCGCGGGATCGACGAGCGGCTGTTCCGAGTACCAGCCTCCTCCGAGCGCCTTGTAGAGCGCAATCAGACTGCCCACCGCGTTGCCGCGGTTGACGATGTACGCGTCCTGCTGGGCGAACAGGGTCCGTTGCGCGTCGAGGACACGCTGGAAGTCCGAGTACCCTTCCCGATAGATCGTATTGGCGAGCTTGAGCGAGCGCCGCGCGGCCCCTTGCGCAGATTCGATTGCGCGGCTGAAGCGCCCCCAGAAATCCAGCTCCCAGCCGACACTGAAGCCCGCCCCGTACTGCCAGAAGCCGCCTGAGCGCGGGTTGAATCCATCCGAGCGTTTGCGCACCGAGTACAGGACGTCGACATTGGCCTGTTGCACCTGCGGATAGCGGCCCGCGATCGCGATGCCCAGTTGGGCGCGCGCCTCGAGCACACGCAGGCCGGCAATCTTCACATCGCCGTTGCTGACATCGGCCTGTGCGATCAGACTCTCGAGGTTATGGTCCGCGAATATCTGCCACCATTGCCGAACGTCAGGCTGCGTTGCCTGCCGTGTGACCTGCTCGGTTGACGCGCTGCTCCAGTGCTCAGTCCAGCTCTCATGCTGCGGGCGAAAGTCGGGGCCGACGCGCATGCATGCGCTCAGGCAACTGGCGGCGAACAGCAGCCAGTACCGGCGCGCGTAAAGTGGCGCAGAGGACACGATCGGCCCCGGAAACATCAGATGTCCTGATTTGCTTTTAACGGCTTCGGCTGGTCTTTTACCCATCGCCAGAACAGTTGATACCCGACCGCGAGCATGACAGGTCCGATGAACAGGCCAATGACGCCGCCCGTCACCATGCCACCGAGCGCGCCGATCAGCACCACTGGCATCGGCACGGCGACGCCGCGGCCCAGCAGCAAGGGCTTGAGCACGTTATCGGCAAGCCCCGCGACGAACACATAGACCGAGAAGATGATCGTGATTGCGCTCACGCCTTGCGTCGCAATCACGAAGATTATCACTGGGATGGTGATCAGGGTCGCGGGCAACTGCATGATGCCAAGCAGCAGCACCGCGAGCGCGAACAGACCTGCACCTGGAATACCGACGACGACGAACGCGACACCAATAAGTAGCATCTGGATGAACGCGATTCCGACCACACCCTGGGCGACCGCACGAATAGTGGATGTGCAAAGTTCGGCGATTTGCGGGCCGTTTTCAGGGCCGGAGATGCGCGAGGCGATCTCCACCGCACTTTTATGGCCTGTCTCGCCATGAGCCATGAGTATGCCAGCGACAATCAGGGCGGCGAAGAACAGCAGCAGCCCAGCGCCGAGACCGGTAACCGTTCCGAGCAGAGCGAGCCCGGTATCCTTGAGTTGTGGAGCGAACTTCAACACAAGACCCGTAAGGTCGATCGAGGCCTGCTGCCAGAAGTCATACACACGCTGCCCAACCAGCGGCCAACTGGCCACCGAATCGGCGGGGGGCGGAATGCTGAAGCTGCCGCTTTTGAAAATGGCCATCGCGTTATCGATCGATTCGGCTACCGCGACGCCCAGCAGATACGTCGGAACAAGGATGATACCGAACGCGACGAGGATGATCAGCGTGGCGATCAGACCATCCTTGCCGGCGAGCGTACGCCGAAGTCTGACTTGAAGCGGATACAACGTAATTGCGAGGATCAACGCCCAGACCATGAGGTTGAGGAACGGGACGAATATCCGGAAACAGAAAATGGCCAGAACAGCAACGAGTCCAGCACGGATCAGTACATCGAGCAATTCTCTGGACAACACCCGTTGGGTAATCGGTGTGAGCAGCATAACTTGTCTCCCGGCAGGTCAACTCGAGGATCTGCCGGCGACAATCCTGGGCACGCCCCTAGCCATGGTTGCCAGCACAGAACCATGCCACTGCGTCCGTCGACTTCCGATGGAAGCCGATTCATCGACCAGCTACTTGTTCATGCCCGTACCTTTTGTGATCTCCACCCACGTCTGTGGTCAGGCAAATGCGGGACGCGCCTCATGGCGATGGGGGCCACCACAAAGCAAATCTTGATATTCATTTCAGCTCTGTATGCATGCGCGCCTGCTGAAATGGACGCCTCGATAGTCGTGCGGTGCCGTGCCGGTATTAGATGTCGAGCCTGCTGACCTTCGTGCCTTCGAAGTTAAGGTTGGCCATCAGGCCGGAGTTCCTAGAGGCAGCCTGCAACATCTCCGCCGGCGTTGCGGCCGCTCCCGCTGCCCGGGAGGAAGCCTACCCACGTTTTGCTGTTACCCGTCCACGACGGCCGCAAGACGGCGGCGGCACCAATCGGAGACTGCTGACCTGGAACATAGACATCCATCGCCTGGTTGTTCGCCACAATCACCTGCGATATGACTTGCTGTTGCGACTGGTCTGCCCATTTCTGAGCAATGCATTGCGCGACAGCAGAGGCCGGCTGTTGGCTTTCTCCAAGCGATTACGCGCTCGGAGGCATAGGTTGGCTTGCACAGGCTGACACAGCAACGGTCACGACGAAAAACTATAACGGCTTCATTTTTCACCTCAACGGCCAACCAGCCGAAGGGACCATAACCGTCAACAGGTCCGTTGACGGTGTCATGGCAACCTCCGAACAAGAGTACATCAGGCCAAGAATAGGCCTGACGCACACGGGCAGGTATAGGACCTTGGGCCGATGTCACGCGAAGCGACAATCGATTACTGTAACTACGGAACCGAGCCTGGTTTCACGAACGGTGGGTGGACCGTTGGCCTACGAGACGATGACGCGATTGGCACGCTGAAGTCATATTGTCACCATCTATGCCTCTCCTTCGTCTGAAGGTGCGAACCACGCGGATCGATAGTCGCATTCACTCGGAGCGCGACACATAAGGCGCACAACGATGGCTTCGCTCGTTGCCCGGCATTCAGGCCATTAAAGGGTATCAGGCAAGATGGCTGCCGAAGGATTGGCCGCGCGCGTGGCGCTGACCACGATGTTAGTGCCGGTCGCCATCGCTACGCAGAGGCGTCGGGCGTTCCAGGGGTATGTGGCCTGTACGCGAAGATTGTTCCGCTGCTCGCCTAGGCGATATTCGGGCCCAGCCGAATATTGATACTCGGGCCGGACGCGGAAGTTCGCCTAGCGCCGGTGACCTCTGCGGCCCGAGTCGCGAGGCTAGCTGCCGTAGTCGACCCTTCTCAGTCATACGATGCCGATGAACCTCTACGACCGCTCGGGAGGGACTACCGTCGTTGGCAAGTGCGCACCGATCGTTTCCCCCTTGATACGGGGCGCCCGGGCTCGCCTCGCTGCGATCCGTCATCGGTTCGACTCGCTCGTCACGGGCCGGATCGTGCCGCCCGATCCGGCAGCCTGGTGCGCAGCCCGGTCGCGATGACATCAACCCGGCTAGGCGAACCGATTCGACCGTTTGACGATGGCGGAGCGCGGTCTATCGACGAGGCACACGACGATCCTGCGGCCGGTGAATCGCTACACGCCGGAGCGATCCTGTAATGTATTTTTGCTGCCGCTGGCATGATCGACAATAATGGGTGGGAGTACGTCACGGCAGTGCTTGAACGCGATCAATCCATGGAGAACATGTCATGCTCAAACGTCTGATAGTGACGCTCACGGTCCTGCTGATGTTGCCTCTTTCTGCTGCTCGGGCCGACGAATATACGGACACCCTCAACCTATTCAAGAACGCGGGAGAAAGCGGCAGCCTTCTGCATAGTGCCTATGGTTACGCTGTGTTTCCGAAGATTGGCAAGGGAGGGGTCGGTATAGGCGGTGCCCATGGGAAGGGTCGCGTCTATGAGAAAGGGAAACGTATCGGCGATACATCGATGACTCAGGTCACTGTGGGCTTGCAACTTGGCGGCCAGGTGTACAGTGAACTCATTTTGTTCGAGGATGAACGGGCCCTCAAAGAATTCACCAATGGTAACTTTGAATTCGGCGCAGATGCCAACGCGATCGCGATCACTGCGGCGGCTGGCGCGCAGGCAGGCACGACGGGCACGTCTACTAACGTGAGTGGCGGGAAGAAAGATGCCAAAACGACAGGCGCCTATCGAAAAGGCATGGCTGTGTTTACAGTGGCCAAGGGCGGTCTAATGTACGAGGCAAGCGTTGGCGGCCAGAAGTTCTCTTACACGCCTCGTTGATTTTCGCCGAGTGTTGAATGTAGTCCATTGAAAGGTCGAAACTTGCGCGAAAGAGACGCATGAGTGTCCAGGCGTTCGACACTCTCACCGTAAGCCGCCGTTCGAAAACATTCACCTTGTGCTAGTGGCAGCTTTGCGGCGTTGAGAGCTTCAAGGCGGCACCGCTTGTCGAGCAGGCGATCGTCGAGTCGGGGTCATCCTGCTCGAATACTGGCTCGAAGTCAGCCCCGAAGAACAGACCCGCCGCCTGGAAGAACGTATCAACGAAGGTTCAAGGTTTGCAAACCGACGGACATGGACCCGAAATCCTATAGCCGATGGTATGACTACTCGCGTGCACGCGATTCGATGTTCGAGGCGTCGGACACCGAAATCGCTTCATGGTATGTGGCGAATTCGAACGACAAGCGGCGTGTGCGCCTGAACATCATCAGCGATCTGCTGAGCAGGATTCCTTATGAGGCAATGCCGCGCTAGAAAGTTACACTGCCGAAGACGCAAAAAAACCATGGCTGTAAGGAAGCGGACTATCCTTTCAACTACACAGCCGAGCGCTTCTAACCTGGTCGACTTCACAGCGGACGAAGGCCATGGTTGCCATCAAGGGCTCCGGCGTTCGGAGGCTTAAAGGCAGGCGTTGATATCGCCGGTGGCATCGCCACCCGCACCTGCACCCGAGCGAAATCCGACCCAGGTTTTGTGGCCCGTCCACGAGGGCCGCACGACAGCTGCAGCGCCATCCGGCGGCCGCTGCCCTGGAACATAGACATCCATCGCCTGATTGTTCGCCACAATGACCTGCGATATGACTGTCTGTTGCGACCGGTCCGCCCATTTCTGAGCGATGCATTGCGCGACTGCGGCGACCGGCTGCTGACTTTCACCGACCGATTGTGCGTTCGGCGGCATCGGTGCAGTCGCACAGGCAGTCAAGGTGACGGCAGTCATTAGGAGAAAGGGTAACGGTTTCATCTTTTCATCCCTCACTTTGGATCGGCATTTTCATGGGTTTGATGCAACGTCGCGCGAGCATGCGTGCAAGCCCGAACGATTCACATCGCCCGGAAACTCGATGACAAGCCTTCATAACAGGCCTTTTCCGCGGTGACTGGTCGTTACCGAGGCAATCTTTTCACCCGCGACCCTTCAACAAGGTTAGCGGCAACAGCCTATCGATGATGCAGTCGATGAGAGTAACGGACAGAGGAACGAGCAAGTCTGAGTCAGTCCCCAACCGTTTGCTGGCTGCAGCCTCAATACGATGACGGCTATCTGCGCATGCGTAAATCGGCCTTTGGTCTTATGCGTACACGGCATGCACTACCTGCTTCACAAGTATGTCGTGGCGGCAGCAGACAGATGCCCGTCGCTGACAAACAAGCGCGTGAGCCCGCATGTGTTGCGACACACTACAGCGATAGATTTGCTGCAAGAAGGTGTCGAGCCCTCGGTGATCGCACTGTGGCTCGGTCACGAATCGGTGGAAACAACACAGGTCTACCTCGACGCTAACCTCACGTTGAAACAGGAGGTCCTAGACCGGACGACGCCGCCCAACGGCAAGCCGGGACGGTATCGGCCGGACGACCGATTGCTGGCGTTTCTGAAGGGCCTGTAGGCCCGGACTATATCCCGCGCTGCGCGCGGCCAACTGATGACGTCATGTCAGTCTCGTGCGCCACGGGACATAGTTCGGCGCGGGACATAGTCGAGCTTCGTACGGCCCAGGAGTAACTGAACCGTGCGCAGGTTCTTTGTTCGGCGGGAGATCAACGACGCCTTAGTGCGGCGCATTGTGTGCGTGCCGTAGGCGGCAGCGTCTAGGCCGATTGACGCCACCCATCGATGCACGATGCGAGCACACTGGCGCGTCGATAGGTGCTCTGACCCGTGCGGGCGACTCGGAAACAGATAGTCGGAGAGCTTCAACCTCCGCGCTGAGATCCAGGCCGCGACACTCTGCCGAGTTTGCTCCGTAATTTCGAACTGGACCGGTCGTTGTGTCTTCTGCTGCATAAACGTCGCTCGCGCAACTACGTGGCCTCCTATGCAGACGTCCTGCACCTGCAAGCGCGTCAAATCGCACGCCTGAAGCTTGCTGTCGATCGCCAGGTTGAACATCGCCAACTGACGAGCGTCGGACGAGATCTGCAGCCTCGTTCTAATCGCCCAGATTTTTCAAAGCTTCAACGGAGGCTTCTGGCCGGTCGACCTCCCCTTGTTCCACGGCACCCGGCGAGAGCCAAAAGAATTAAGCGCTTCCATGACAGCCTCCTCTTCAATGAAGGGAGATCGATTCTGCGCGTGATGGAGTGGTCAATCTTCGACCCACTGCAGTCGTTCAACTAAAGACCGCGAACGTCTCAAGTTCGACACGGTTCGGACCTCCTCGTTGCTCCTTCCTCGACGCGAGACGGCGACGCCATTCCGGACGAGTCAGGCTCGGGGCACCGGCAGTTCACGGCACGCTATTAAACACCTGCTCCCGCGTATTAGGCCTGGTCCCGTTGCGTCAAATTCCGGTCGGTCAGCCAAATTCAAGGCGGATTCATCCGGAGGCAGGCATAATAATGGCGCGTGGTATGGCAGGTTGGTTGCGAGTCGTTGCCCAATCATTAGAGCCCGAATGGACGGAACTTGATCGATGGATACGTTGCAGGCCATCCGCGCCTTTGCTCAAGTTGCATCAGCTGGCAGCTTTACCACGGCAGCGCAAGAACTCCACCTCGTTACGTCTCAGGTTTCACGCGCTATAGCAGACCTTGAGACGCACTTGAACATACGTCTTTTGCATAGGACAACTCGGCGCGTCGCATTGACGGAAGCAGGTGAGCGGTATCTTTCACACTGTGAAGCGATCCTCAAACATTTGGCACAGGCAGAAGCTGAGGCGTTGGGAGTAAGCGCCGAGCCTTCCGGGACGCTTAGGATCGGCGTATCCGCGAGCTTTGACCGGTACCATCTACCGGGTGTAATTTCAGGCTACATTGAGCGATTCCCACAGGTTTCGGTGAGCGTGACACTCGTGCAGAAGGTAGAGAAAGCGAAGCTCGACGATCACGACGTTGTCCTTCTTTGCTCATCAAAACCGCCCGAGCCCGGTATAAGCTCTGAGTGTCTTGGTGCGATGTCTTCAATCCTCTGTGCGTCACCTGTCTATCTGGAGCGTTACGGGGTGCCGAAGACACTCTATGATCTTAAGCAGCATCGGCGCATTGATCTGGCCGGCGATATATCATCCGGAGAATGGCAATTTGAAGGGCCATTTGGTGATGAGGCGTGCTCGGTCGACCACACAGTTCTTCAGAGCGACCTATGCGACATACTCAAAGATTCGATTCTGGCTGGTCTTGGCATTGGCCCGTTACCCTTTCGGGTTGGAATGCAAGAACTGCGTGCTGGGTCGGTGGTGCGCGTCCTGCCTGAGTACAAGATGAAGGCCCGTAACGTCCACGTGATTTACCCGTCTCCCCTGCCTTTTGATAAAAAAATAAGGTCATGGGTCGAGTTTCTACAGGAAGCGTTGCCCCAACGTCTTGCTAGTGATAAGGCCGCGTTCGCGTCTCTTGCGGGGGTGTTGGCTGGCAACGGCATAATGCCGGCAAACGACACCGGAAATCGAGGTCCTCAGGACACCTCGAAATAAACACGACTTTTCGATCAGAGGGCACAGAGCCAATACAGGCCTAACCTTGAGGAGCGGTTGTCGCTCACGGGGACGTGCGCTTTTTAAGCGATCAAGGAACATGACAAAAGCCAGCCTTCGGCTTACGCCTCCGGCTGGCTTCGGGGTATGGCTCGACGTCTCGAGCCGTAGGTCATGTTGTTCTATTAGAACTTATGACGAATACCCAAGCTGACGATTTCCTGGCTGGTCGAACCGGCCTGGTAGCCATACGATCCAACCGATGCGCCTGCATCGACCACCGAGCCGGTGGCTGCATCGCGCTGGTGGCCGCTTGCGTGCTGGTATGCGCCGATCAGGTACAAGTCGGTGCGCTTCGACAGCGAGTAGTCGCCGCCCAGCGAAACCTGGTGATAGTTCGCCGACGTGTCGCCTGCGCCGTGCGTGTACGTGTAGCCGAGGCCGAGCAGCATTGCCGGCGTGAGCTGGTAGCCAGCGAACGCACCAGCGACGTGGTACTTTTCCTGCTCGGTAAAGCCGGAGAATGCGTCCGGCTTGTACTGTGCGAAGCTGTAGCGGACGTTGAACGTGAACGGACCCGTTACATACTGTGCAGCCAACGACGTGATGTCGATCTGCTTGGCCGACTGGTACGCGCCATTGATGTTCGAACCATCGAACGTGCCGTCCGACGTCCCGCCCGCATTCCACGTGCCACCCACGTTAGTCGGGGTCACGCCACGGCTTGCTGCCGTGTTGCCGTTTTCCATGCGGAAGTAGCCAGCTGCAACGCTGAACGGACCGCCGGCCCATGTTGCTGCGCCCCCCCACGATTGGCCTGCGCCCGTTGCGCCAGCGACGCCGCCCAGCGCATACATGCCTTCGACCTGGAAGCCGCCCCACACCGGCGAGACATACTTGATTGCATTGTTCGTACGTGAGGTGTTGTCGTTGTTGTCCACGTCGCCCGGGGTCGCGAACGTGCTGCCGAAGTAGTTGTCAGCCGTGAGCGGCTGGACCAGATCGACGAGCGGGTCATACTGGCGACCCAGCGTGAACGTACCGAATGTGTCCTGCGTCAAGCCGACATATGCTTGGCGGCCGAACAGCTTCGTGCCCGTGCCGTACGAACCCATCTTGCCGTTGTTCGGGTTGAAGCCGCTTTCCAACTGGAAGATCGCCTTCAGACCACCGCCTAGGTCTTCCGTGCCCTTCATGCCCCAGCGGCTGCCTTGCAGGTTACCCGCTGCGAGCTGCCAAAGGTTGTTGTCAGCCGGGTTGGCATTGTGAACATACTGGATCGAGTCATCGATCAACCCATAAAGGGTTACGCTGCTTTGTGCATGTGCTACGCCTGCAGCGCTGACCAGGGCCAGCGAGAGAGTCGACAGTGCGATTCGTTTCATCCGTTTCTCCACGCAGAATGATCACATTGTTGTTGCCGCGAATGGGAGCGTAACTCGACATCCTTGTTTCTCCTAAGCGAAACAAAATAGTGTGTCGCGAAATTCTGACATGTTGCGTTGCACATTTGGCCGGGACAGACACTCGCTCTTGCAAATCCGTGCCGAATTTTGCCTCTTGGCCGTCTGTCTATCTCGATGCGGCCCACCGGCCAGTTACGGGGGGACAGAAGCGACAGACCTGCTACAGCAATGGTAGCAGTCCATATCTGGCAGGCCTTGCGCCTGTCATTCCCCCTGAACTGTCGATCCGCAACGGCCCCCCAATACCACCCCCGAACGACCGTTTCCTGCCCCATAGCAGCCCCACCCCTTGCAGCGAGCGCAGCATCGGGAAAAGCGATCATGCCCTTACGCTCGATAATCCCGAACCCTTCGAGTTCGCGACGCGATCGCAGCTTTTCCGACCGTCGCCGTTGCCCCGCTTCTCGCGGCGACATGGACATCAAAAATCTCTCACTTTTCCGCAACGGAACGATCAGAAGTTGCATCGCAGGGCAACCGGAGGATTTTGGCTATCGCACCCGTCTTTTACGATCGTTACTGCTTCAGCGATCCAGAAAGGCCGCGGAAGTGCCAGCGTTTCCCTCAATCCGTCGACGCAACCTAGCGAGCGCCCGAGCATGAAAAATCTGAAATTCATCCCTCCTCTTCTGACGATGGTGTTCGCGGTGCAACCGCTTCTGGCAGAGGCGGACGTCACGGTCAAGATCGGCCAGGTATCGCCATTAACCGGCGAACTGTCTCACATTGGCAAGGACGACGAGAACGGCGTCCGGCTCGCCATCGAGGATCTCAACGCGAAGAAACTCCGTATCGGAGGGCAGCCGGTTACCTTCGCACTGGATTCGCAGGACGACGCCGCCGACCCGAAGACCGCCGTGACTGTTGCGCAAAAGCTGGTCGATGACCGCGTTGCAGGCGTGGTCGGCCACGCCAATTCCGGCACGTCGATTCCCGCATCGAAGATCTATTCTGATGCGGGCATACCGATGATCACCGAGTCCGCCACCAACCCTAAACTCACGGCGCAGGGCTACAAGAACGTCTTTCGCATGGTTGCGAATGACGTGCGGCAAGGAACGGTCATCGGCACCTATCTTGTGAAGGAACTGAAGTCGACCAAAATCGCGATTGTCGACGATCGAACAGCCTACGGACAGGGACTCGCCGACGAAGTCGAAAAAGCGGTCAAGGCTTCGGGAGGCGCCGTCGTCGCCCGTGAATACGGTACCGACAAAACCACTAACTGGATGGCGGTCCTCACGACCATCAAGAGCCACGTGCCCGACGGGATCGTCTTCACCGGTGGCGATACGCAAGCGGCGGCATTCGTCCAGCAGGCCCAGAAGCTCGGTCTGAAGGCCAAACTCATCGCGGGTGACGAGGCCTGTACGCCGCAATTCATCAAGCTCGCGGGTGCTGCGATGAATAGCGGCACGTACTGCACGCTGGCAGGCGTGCCGCCGTCGAAAATGCCGCAAGGAGACGCGTTCTTCAAGCGCTACCAGCAGCGGTTCGGCGTTCCGGTGCAACTCTACGCGCCGTATGCGTATGACGCCGTGATGGCGATGGCCGGTGCGATGCAGGCAGCCGACTCGGTCGACCCGAAAGTCTATCTACCCAAGCTTCAAAATTTGGCACTGAACGGTGTGACGGGACCGATCGAGTTTGACGGGAACGGCGACATTCGCAACGGCGCGATTACTGTCAGGCAGTTTGGCCAGGGCGATTGGCACGACGCGAGCGTCGTCAGATAAGCCACTTCGTCGCGATGGACAATTCGAGGTCCATCGCGCGGAGGCCGTGGCATTGGCACCGCGTGCCGGTGGCGACGCAACAGACATGTCACGTTCCGCGCGACCGGGTGCCGCGCCGGATGATCTGCTTCAGTCGTCGATATCGACAGGTACGCCGAGCCCGACCTTCACCCGACTCATGCTCACGAGCGTCTTGAAGCGCTTGACGTTGTTATTTGAAAAGAAAAGTTGCCGGGTCAGGTCGTTGTATTGCTCCATGTCCCGCACTGTCAGAACCAGTACGAAATCCCACTCACCCGCAACGTAGTAGCACTGCTGAATCTGCGGACATCGTTCAAAGGTCCGCTTCATGGAATCGAGCAGATCGATTTGCTCGCTCTCCACTTCCACCATGGAAACGATAGTAAGCAGACATCCCACCTTTTCGGGCGAGACGATGGCCGCGTACCGATCGATCACTCCGTCTTCGGCCAGCCGGCGCAGCCGGCGGTTCACGGCGGCAGTCGAGAGGTTGACTCGCGCACCCAGTTCATTTTGGGGTAGTTGCGCATCCCGCTGGACCTCGGCTAGCAGTTTGCGATCGAATGCATCGAGGGTGATAGCCATGGTCTGAGGTTCCGGTGCGAAAGTGAAAGATTATTGCGTCGCAACCTCAAATTTAGGGATTAATTTAACCACGTCAAGCAATATCATTTTGCCCAATGGCTGGCGCGTCGATTTCCAGCGGGGAATGCGACGGTCCGTGCCGGACACTTATTCACTGGAGCCGCATCGCAATGCTGATCACTAACAAGCACGCGTCGCACACCGACTATCCCAACACACTGAAGACTCTTTTGAATGTCGAGTCCGCTGAACAGAGCCGTGCATGGCTTAAGAGCTGGAAGCTTCTCAGTTCGTCCGCTACGCCTCTATGGGATCTGCCCGATGCGGCAGCACGACTTGGCGTCGCGCGACTGAGCGTCAAGGACGAATCCGTCCGGTCGCCACTCGGTAGCTTCAAGGCTCTGGGAGCACCGATCGCGCTCGTACGCCTGATTCTGCGTTTGTGGCCCGAGCACGATCTCGATCCGAAGGGCTTGATCCAGGGACGCTACAAGGAAATGCTGACGAACCTGGTCGTGATCAGTGCGACCGACGGCAACCATGGCAAGGCCTTGGCCGCCGCAGCGCAAACACTCGGCTGCAATTGCGTGATCGTCTTGCACGCCAACGTGAGCGCAGAACGCGAACAGGCCATCGCCGCGTACGGCGCGCAGATCATTCGCATCACGGGCAACTACGACGAGTCCGTGGAACAAGCCGCACGCCTTGCGAAGGAAAACGGTTGGCATGTGGTCTCCGACACATCCTATGAAGGATATGAAGTCATTCCTCGCGACGTCATGCAGGGCTACGGCGCGATCGCAGCCGAGATCGTCGAGCAGTCCCGGAGTCATGCAGACCAATGCGCCTTCACGCACATATTTCTGCAAGGCGGCGTCGGCGGCCTTGCTGCCGGAGTAACCAGTTATCTCTGGGAGATGCATGGCCCCAAACGTCCGCGATTCATGGTCGTTGAACCTCAACAAGCGGACTGCCTGTATCAAAGTGCGCTCGAAGGTCGAGCCGCGAAAGCCACAGGCTCCGTCGATTCAATCATGGCGGGCCTCGCCTGCGGCGAAGCTTCACCGATCGCGTGGAAGATCCTTGATCTGTGCGTGGACGATTTCATGACGATCAGCGACGCAGACGCAATCGGAGCGATGCGCAGGCTCGCGGCCGGAACCGCTGCGGACATTCCGCTGGTAGTCGGCGAATCCGGCGCAGCTGGCTATGCCGGCGTCGAAGTGGCGATGCACGATCCACAACTGGCGCAGGCCATCGGTTTGAACAAAGAGTCACGCGTTCTCGTGATCAGCACGGAGGGAGCGACGGCACCCTCGGTCTACAGCGAATGTGTGGGCGAAACGGCCGACTCGGTTCTTGCACGTCAGGCTCAATGGCTGGAACCCACGGTTCGATAGGACAATCCGAATCGCCGTCGAAAAGGGAAATGCGTTATGGAAAGCTCCTTGCAATCGCAGTTGAAAAGTTGGCGTCAGCATCTGCACCAGAACCCGGAAACCGGTTTTGAGGAAGTTGCCACTTCGGACTATGTCGCGAGAGCCTTGAAAGCACTCGGCCTCGACGTGCACCGGGGAATCGGCGGAACGGGCCTGGTCGCCAACCTCGCGGTCGGCAATGGCCGCGGCGTGATTGGCCTGCGTGCCGACATGGATGCATTGAATATCGCGGAGAACGCACCCGGCCGCCTGCATGCCTCGCGAACGCAAGGCAAGATGCACGCCTGCGGACACGATGGACATATGTCGATGATTCTTGGCGCGGCGCGCCTGCTTGCCGAGAGAAAGGATTTCAACGGCACCGTGCGCTTCATTTTTCAGCCGGCCGAAGAACACGGCCGCGGCGCAAAAGCGATGATGAAAGACGGGCTCTTCGAGCGATACCCTGTCGACGCGATCTTTGGCGCGCACAATATGCCCGGCATGCCCGCCGGGACATTCGCTACGGGCGCCGGCGGCATCATGGCTAGCGAAGACAATTTCGTCATTCACATCAAGGCCCATGGCACACATGCAGCCAGACCGCACATGGGCGTCGATCCCATCGTGATCGCGTCGCAAATCGTGCTGGCGTTGCAAACAATCGTGTCCCGCAATCTCGATCCGAGCCTGCAGGCGGTGATCTCCTGCACGGAATTCATGACGGACGGTATCCGCAATGTCATTCCGTCGAACGTGACGATCAAGGGTGACACGCGCAGCTACACACCCGAAGTCCAGACGATGCTCGCAACCCGCATGCGTGAAATCAGCGAAGGCCTCTGCCATACGCACGGGGCTGAATGTACGTTCGAATACACGCACGAATTTTCGCCTACCGTGAACTCACCGGAATATGTGGATCTTGCCGTTGCGGCGGCCAGCAATATCGTCGGTGCGGATAAAGTCGACGCAAGCGTGCAGCCCATGATGATTTCCGAAGATTTCGGCGCGTTCCTTCAGGCCGTACCGGGCAACTTTATTTTCATTGGCAACGGCGATACGGGGATGGCAGGAGGTATTCCGCTCCACAACGCCAGTTACGACTTCAACGACGAGATCCTGCTCACCGGTGCGCGATATTTTGCTGAGATAGCGCGACTCGCCCTCCCTCTTTCCTGAGTGACATCCGCTTCGAGTCCCGGCTTGGTCAACGGCCAGCCGGCTCTCGTGCGGATTTTCAATATCTCGTTGATTCCTGCGAATGCCCTGTCGAATTGAGCGGCTGAATGACGACATTTGTCTGGTCGTTCGCGTTCTTGCACAGTGCTTGAACCACCAGGACATTCATCGGCGGCCAGCGATTGTCCCGGTATCTGAAGCCCCAAGGCCTTCAGATACCGGAGTGGCTCGGCCTTGACATGTATCAACGGTGGTGCGACAGGACGTCACAGAGGTGCCCCCAGGTAGCGATATAGCATTAACTCATCGCTAGCCGGAACCGCAATATTCGATCAGATCGTCCGTTCCGGCTAAAGCGGATACGTGTTGGTAATCGTTAATCCTTGACATTAGGAATCCAAATGTTACCCGTCACTGCTGTTCTGATCAGTCTGGCTCCGATGTGGGCGATTCTGCTCGCCGTATCGTGCGCATCCGCATACCTGCTCTTCTGGCGTAAGTCGATCAAGTAGGCGTGGCCCCCGGGCGTATCGAAAGTCGAAGAGTACATATGGCACGGTTCGATCGGCCGGTTCAAGGGGCCGCCGACTGCTGTTCGACAGGCGTTCGAGAAGCACTGGTTGTCATTGAGAGTTGGTCCCTTCTTTGGGCAGCAACCGGCGCCGAACAATCATCAGAATGCAAACGCCGACCGATGCCGCAACGTTGACCGTTGGATAAAAGGCAACAGCCACGCTCCACGTATTAAGTGCGAGCATGGCGAGTGCGTATTTGAGGACGCACAACAAAAAATAGGTGAGATTTTCACTCCACGGATCACGAATAGTCTTTCGGACTGTCGGACCGAGACCTGCAAGTTCAATTAGTGTCACCAGGCAGACCGATATCGTGGGGTCCTTTGTAAGTACCCAAATCGGAATCGCCGATAACGCAATACTGAGGAATAACCAGTCGGATTTTGCCCAGCTTCTCTCCCCTCTGAAGATGCTGGCCATGAGCGTGAGAAAACATGTAACGGCAATCGCCGCTGTACACCATGCTGAAGGACCGGCCCCGGCAACAAATTGGCCGGCGGCAGCGATAGCCGTCACGACGGACCAGATCAACCAGCTAAATAGGTGTGGGCGGATGGCCCGTCTATAAATTGCATATCCATACGGGACGGCCGCCAAAAGAGATACGGCAGAACCGATAACTCCAGCTAAAGACTGCACGTGATGTCCTGGAAAGATACAGTCGTTGACGATCCGAATCAGACGGATTGTCGGTGATTCACAGGGATGCGCCGACCGGCTGAAACCGGGCCGAACAGCGACCGATGGTTGATCGCCATCTGCCAACGCCTGGGTTCAGATTCCATTCTGCCCCACCATTTGAGCGCATCATTTGCCTCGATGCGAGGAGAAGCCTCGAGGTGAAGGCGAATCGTCGCGGTGCGTTCGGTTTATGCGGCGCTGGCTTCATCCATGCTCGATGCCAAGCAGCCGCGCGTCCAGCCGTCGCGCTAGCGCCGCGCCGCCTTCGCGCATCACGGCGTCGTGGTTCCATTGAAAAACGGGCCGCAATAACGGTGCCAACGCATTCATCCACGCGCGGTTCGTCTGCACACACCAGTCATAGCGGACCTCGGTACGGTTGCGTCCGTCGGTCGAAAAGCTCCACCGACCAACGCCGTCGACATCGCCACTGGCTTCCCCCTCAAGCGCGACCAGTGGGTCGACGCGCGTCACCCGCATATCGAACACGAGGCGATAGGGCAACCAGCCTTTCCATGTGTAGCGTTGTACGAGGCCCACGCCCTGATCGGAGCCTGCCTCCAACTGTTCTACGCGCTCGACGCTACTCCACCACTCGGGCCAGCGCGCAGAATCCTGGATTGCCGTCCAGACTTCCTGCACTGGCGCGTCGATGCGCCAGATGGTGGAGAAGCGATATTCGACCGTCCGCAAAGCTGCCTCCATTCTTAATATTCTTCCGGGGAGTTTGTCACATGCTCGCGCTTCGGGAATCTACAGCTTGTCCAGCAAGGGGACCGCATGGGGCCAGCGCAATGGTGCGGCAGGTTGCTGCACAAACGCCTGAACCGGGCCACGCCTCGGCCAGCGTACTCGTGTAGCTCTAGTTCCGCGGGGAAAAGCCGCGCGTGTCTGGAAATGCCGCGCGCGGATCATGACCTTCCCGACCCATCCCGCGGGAAAAATTATGCAAACCAGCACGACCGGAGCGGCACAGAGGGAACTTTGAGGCCCAAATTTGCTGCGTAAATCCACACGCGCTTCGGCGAAGTCCAAGGTCGATCCGCAGGCGGGCACCAGGCGAGCGCATGCATTATTCTTACAAAATAGCACAAAATTTGTATTTACTAAGAATAAATCATGTAGGGTACGCCGGAAGCTCTCCATACTGCGAAGCAGCGCTCCTCCTCGTCCCTGCCAGTCGAACGCGCATACGCCGCATGATTTATTCTTTGTAACTTCAAATTAAACACGTGTATGCTATAAAAAATCATGCGTGATCGACGGAATGGCCAGCAAGACACTTCAACGGCTCATGGCAAGCGCGCCGCGCGGGCAACCGCTTGACCCGCAAACGCTTCGCGACTGGGGTGTGAGCCCCCAGCAGACCACCTATCTGGTCAACGCCGGATGGCTGCAACGCCTGTCCAAAGGCGCCTATCTGCTAGCGGGCGACACGCCCACCCGGGATGGAATACTGGCCTATCTCGCCCAGCGAATACCAGGCCTTCACGTCGGCGGCAAAACGGCCCTGGACTGGCAGGGGGTGCGCCACAACCTGAGCTTTCGCGAGCGCGTCGTATTGTGGGCAGAACGCCCCTACGTCATGCCGGACTGGGTCGGCGAACATATGCCCTATACACTGCAGACCACACACCTGTTCGACCAGAGCATGCCGGAAAACACCGCTCTGTCACCGCTGCCGAACCGCGATCCCTCGCTGCTCGTTTCCGAGCCCGAGCGCGCGCTGCTTGAACTCGCCAGCGACGTAGGCAAACGACGTGCGAAGGGGCAGTCCCTTGAGGAGGCCATGAGTCTCGCGTCCTCGCTGCGCAATCTCCGCCCGGCTGTCCTGGACACCCTCCTCTCGCACTGCACGCGCGTCAAGGTCGTCAAGCTCGTACGCGATCTTGGAGAAGCGAGCGGATTTCCCTGGGGCCAGGACCTCCAGCGGCACGTCGATCGGCTCGGGCCCGGCCGGCGTTGGACGAGCAGCCGCAAGGGCGGCCCCCGCCTCACCCTGAAGGCCTGATCCGCACGCCCCCTTAAGGCTCAACGTCCTCACAATGAACGATCAATACCTCAATACGGTTCGCCTCATGCTGGCCATTGCGCCAGATGTTTTTGACACGCCCCACTTCGCGATGAAAGGCGGCACAGCCATCAACATGTTTGTTCAGGATCTGCCCCGCCTGTCCGTCGATATCGACGTGGTCATGTGTTCGTACGAGCCGGGCCGCGACGAAGCTCTCGCCATCATTCATGACGAACTCGCTCGCGCCCGGCAGGCGATCGAGCGACAGGGACACATGGTTACCGTGGCCGCCGCCAGTGGCAGAAACAAAGGCGACGATGTGAAACTGACTGTCTCGTCCACTGAAGCCCAGGTCAAGGTCGAGGTGAACTACGTTTTTCGCGGCACACTAACGCCAACGGTGACACGGAGCATCGTGCCGCGCGCGCAGGCCATGTTTCGCGTCGACTTCGAAGTGCCGACGCTCGCCGATGCCGAGCTTTACGGCAGCAAACTGGTTGCCGCATTGGACCGGCAGCATCCGCGCGATATTTTTGATGTGCAGCACATGTACGACACTTATGGTCTGCGCCAGGACGTCGCGACGGCCTTTGTGGGTTATCTCGCCGGCCATAACCGACCGGTCCACGAGGTGCTCTTTGCGAAGCCACGATCGCTCGAGGACGAATACGAGGCCGGCTTTGTGGGCATGACCGTCGATCCGGTCGATCTGGCTGCACTTCACGCCGTGCAGGCCAGACTTCACCATGACCTTCCGAGGGCACTGACCGCGGAGCACCGCGAATTTCTCGCCTCGCTCCTGAGACTCGAGCCAGACTGGTCGCTGATGCCGTACGACCATCTACGCGACCTGCCGGCAATCCGCTGGAAAATCGAGAATCTTGCCAAACTCAAGGCACGCGACGCGACCCGCTTCGCTCATCAGGTTACGTTACTGGATGAAGGCTTCGCGGCGCTCGATCGCATCTAGAGAAGCATGCGGTGCCGCAGATTGAACAACGGAGCCGGCACGAACGCGGCCATCACCATCATCACGTGCATGATTGAGGTAGAAGCGCGCGGATGCGGATGACGACAGCGCTTCAATACGACATCTTCTCGTTTCAACAATCTGGATGCTGACCGAGTTGAACAGCGGTCATCAGCACCGCTTCGGTCATCCCGGCAACCCGCGCTCACCACGTCGCGCGGCGGCGTGGTGTGGGATGGGGAAGAGTCGTGCGGCGAAGCCCGGCCACGCCACGTCGCCGCAAATCCGAACTTCCGCTGTAATGGTAGTCTCGAAACCGACTATCACTATGCCCAGCCGGAGCACTATGAACAACCCGTGGACCATCGCCGATATTCCGCCGCAGACCGGCAAGCGGGTTCTGATCACTGGAGCGAACAGCGGCATTGGCTACCATGCCGCGTTGTCGTTGATGCGCAAAGGCGCGCAAGCCATACTCGCGTGCCGCGACGAACAGCGCGGTCAGGAGGCGTTAGCCCGTCTGAACGCCGCTGCACCCGGCGCTCGCGCCGAACTCGCGATTCTCGATCTCGCATCCCTCGAGTCCGTACGCCAGTTCGCGCGGAAAGAACTGGCCCGCCAACGCCCGATTCACGTTCTGGTCAACAACGCTGGCGTCATGGCGCCGCCAAAGCGGCTGGAGACCGCCGACGGCTTCGAACTCCAGTTCGGCACCAACGTACTCGGCCACTTCGCGTTGACTGCGCTCCTTATGCCCGCGCTCAGACTAGCCGCGAACGGTTCGCCTGATCGACCGCGCATCGTCACGATTGCTTCCATCGCGCACAAGCAGGGGCACATCGATTTCGACGACCTCCAGTCCAGAAAGGCGTATTCGCCGATGCGGTCCTATCGGCAATCGAAGCTCGCGGATCTGATGTTCGCGTTCGAGCTCGACCGGCGATTGCGCGCTGCGAATTCGCGTGTCATGTCGGTTGCCGCTCACCCCGGTGTCGCCAACACCAATCTGTTTCGGGGTGGAGATCGCTCCGCGATTTCAGGCGTTGCTCGCGCGCTTCTCAGCCATGTCATCGGCACCTTGCTGAACACCGACTACGCGGGCGCCTTGCCAACCCTTTACGCGGCGACTTCGCGTGACGTCGGCGATGGTGGCTACTATGGTCCGCAGGGCTTTCTGGAGGCACGGGGAAGCAGGATGGGAGAAGCGAACGTCGCCAGGCAGGCAAGGGACGCGTCGAATGCTGGCCGTTTATGGCAGGTCTGCGAAGAGCTGACGCAGGTGAGCTTCCACCCGTAGCGCGGCCCGTTCAGCGAGCGCCAGCGCACGTCTTGAACCGGCATTGTTTCGCCATGCGCGACCGCCCCCTACACGGTGGCGCCGCCGACCGGGCGCGGGCGCAACCCGCCAGCGCGCTCAGGTTGTGAGCGCGGCCGTCGCATCGGCGCGTAGCCCGTATAGCGACTGTCCGCAGGCCATGAACAACCTTGTACGCCGCGCCGCCCGTCGATTCACCGGGGTTGCTTGATGAAGGCTTCGAATGCCTTGGCGTAGTCCGGATGCCAGCGCGACAACGCGGGGCGATTCTCGACGATATCGCCTGCCGCCCACAGAATGCGCAACTCGTCGAGCGAACGCGGCACGTCGTTGTCAGGACACAGAATGTAGAAGTCGCCGGCATCGAGGCGCTCGAACATGAAATCGACAGTCTGCTCGGGCGTCCATGCGGCAGCCGGCTTTTCCGTGCGGCCCTTCCGTGTCAGTTCCGTGAACACGAAGCCCGGAATCAACAGATGGGCGCTAATCCGGCAGCCCGCGGTGTTGCGCAGTTCGTGCTGCAGCGCTTCGGTGAACGCTTTCAGCCCGGCCTTCGCCACGTTATAGGCAGGGTCGCCCGGCGGCGTCGTGATACCTTGCTTTGAACCGGTGTTGATCACAAGCCCCGGACGCCCGCGCTTGATCATCTCCGGCACGAAGACCTGCGTCCCGTGAATCACGCCCCACAGGTTGACACCCAGCACGCGCTCCCAGCTCCCGGTTGGACCGAACATCCCGCTGCCAGGCTGAATCCCGGCGTTGTTCATCAGCACGTCTGTTCCGCCGAAGCGCTCGACGAGCGTCGCGTGCAGGCGGCGAACATCGTCGGCGACGCTGACGTCGGTCTCAATCCCGAAGACGTCTTGCGTGCCGTTTGCGGTCAGCACAGCGATTTCCTCCACCGCCTGCGCAATGCGGTTGGCGCCGAGGTCCGCAATGCAGACGCGCAGCCCAAGCTGCGCAAAGCGTTTGGCAGCAGCCAGCCCGATGCCGGCAGCACCCCCGGTGATCACGGCGACCGCGCCCGGGGTCAGGGCAGAATGAGTCATGAGCATCCTCATTGATGCCGGAGTCGCGGCGCCCACTAGCGACAGCGATCCCGATTCGTGGGAAGAGTGAATCGACGATGCTAGCATGCACGTTTTCTCTGCGTGGCCCACACTCGTCGCTCTCAAGGGATCCTGAATATAAAGCGGACGACTGTAAGACACTAGCAACATTCGCCCGCATTCACGGGATGTCTGAAGACCGTCGCGTTCCGCAAATCGTGCCAGGTTTTTCACACTGAACAGTCACGTTTGCCTACGATAGTGCGCACGCTTTTTCCGCCACGCTGGCCTACGTGCTCAATTAAGAGCGCCATGCGGAGCCCGTCGGGAGCGTCAGGTCGCTATCACAGGCAATTTGAGCAAGTCCAGAAACGCACGGGCGACCGGTATGAGCGGTTCTCCCGCGCTTCCCTTAAAAACGGCCGCGAGTTCCCAGCAGGGTTCCTCGGCTTCGCGCAGGCTCGCCGTCGCGACCGCCGCGCCGCGCGGGTCGTTCTTCCTTGCGGCAGCCACAGATTCGGGCACGATGGTGATCGCCAACCCATGCGCGGCCAGCTCAATTAACATCGGCATATCGTTGACCTCGAAGCTGGTCCGGCGCTGCAGCCCTGCGGCCGCAAAGCTTCGATCGACGAGACGTCGCACGCTCCACTCCGGGCGCAGGTCGGCGAACGTTTCGTCGGCGAGGTCGGCCAACTCCAGCTCGCTGGCGCCCGCAAATCGATGATCCGTCGCGCAGACGACGACCATTCCTTCGCACGCGAACATATGCGACCCGATACCGTCGAGCGAGGTATCCGGCGGCTGTGTGAACGCGAGGTCGAGACGCCCCTCCCGCACCTCGTCAATCAACGCACGCGAGCCGTCCAATGTCAATTCGATATCGAGCCCAGCGAACGCGGCACGAAACTGCCCCAGGGAAGCGGGCAGATCGACGAAGGGCGCCAGACCGTGAATCGCACCGATGCTCAGCCGGCCACGCGCGAGCCCGTGAACCTGCGTGACGGCGTGCCGCGCGTCGCGAGCGGCGGCCAGTACCCGTCGCGCCTCCGCAAACAGCACTTCGCCGGCAGGCGTCAAGGCGACCCGCCTCGTGCTGCGATTGAACAGCGGTCCGCCCAGGTCTTCTTCCAGCGAGCGAATCGATGCGGACAATCCGGACTGCACGAGGTTCAGGCGCCGCGCCGCGCGCGTGAAGTGCCGCTCTTCGGCGACCGCCATGAAATGTTCCAGCTGCTTCAAGTCCACTTTGGCACTCTTTCTCGCAGAGACGATTGATCACGAAAACCGCACAATTGGATCATATCTTTCTATTGGAATGACAGTTCAATCTCCGCTATCGTCGGATGTCTGGAGAGGTCGAGGAACACTCGGCACGAAGTGCGGGCGCGCTGCAACTTCACGGCCGCACGCCGGCTGTGAATGTTCGCAACATACATGGAGATTGCTTCAACATGGAATACCGTCAACTTGGCCGTTCGGGCCTCAAGGTGTCGACCATCACGCTAGGCACGATGACGATGGGCGGCAAAGGCAAATTTGCGAGCGTCGGCGAGGTCGGCCTCGACGACGCGCGCCGACAGATCGACATGTGCATCGACGCTGGCGTCAACCTGATCGACACGGCGGACGTCTATTCGAACGGTGCGTCGGAAGAAATCGTCGGCGAGGCACTCGGCGGCAAACGCAAAGGCGGCGTGCTGATCGCAACCAAAGCGCGCTTTCCCATGGGCAGTGGTCCGAACGACCGGGGCCTGTCGCGGCATCATTTGATCGAGGCCTGCGAGGCGAGCCTGCGCCGTCTGAAGACCGATGTGATCGACCTGTACCAGGTGCACGAATGGGACGGACTCACGCCGCTCGAAGAAACGCTTGAAGCGCTCGACCTCCTTGTCCGGCATGGCAAGGTCCGGTATGTCGGCTGTTCGAACTACTCCGGTTGGCACCTGATGAAGGCGTTACATGTGAGTGAACGCGACCGCTTGCCGCGCTTCGTGAGCCAACAGATCCATTACACGCTTGAAGCGCGCGAAGCGGAATACGAACTCGCGCCGATCTCGCTCGATCAAGGCCTGGGCATTCTCGTCTGGAGCCCGCTCGCAGGCGGCCTGCTCTCGGGCAAGCACCGCCGCGACGCGACGCCGGAGGGCACGCGCCAGCTTGCCGGCTGGACCGAGCCGCCGATTCGCGACGCCGAGCGGCTCTGGTCGATTGTCGATGCGCTTGTCGAAATCGCCGGCGAGCAGAACGTCTCGGCCGCTCAGGTTGCGCTTGCATGGACGCTCGGGCGACCCGCGGTGGCGTCGGTCATCATCGGCGGGCGCAATGAGAAGCAACTGCTCGACAACCTCGGCGCGGCGAATCTCACGCTGACCACCGAACAGCGTGAACGGCTCGACAAGGTGAGCGCGCCGCCGCTGCTCTACCCGTACTGGCATCAGGTGCAGACCGCGCACGACCGTCTTTCGGTTGCGGACCTGTCACTGCTGGGGCCGCATCTGAACACGTAAGTTTGATGTGGCCGACATGGTCGGCGTGCTGGCGGGAGGCTTTCCCAGTGACAGCCTCCCGAAAGAGGGTAAATCGGTCACGGTCGCACGCAGGCGGCCGGCGATCGTCGGCCTTGTATTGTCTGCCCTATCCGTCACGGTCAATTTTTTCGAGAACCCGGCCCTCATGTCGGCTCATATTGAAGACCGACGACCGCCGAGCGTCTGCGGAACTGAATTTGACCTTTGACGGGTGCGGGAGCAGTCGTTGACCGTTAGTTGCGTTCGATAAGTTCAGGCATCGCGCCTCCGCAGTGCGCGTCAACAGGAGTGATTGAGAGCGAGCAACGCTGCCGACTCGAATTCAAACGCACGAGAGATGCCGGTGCGATCATGGCGGCAGCCGATCCGGGCAAATTCGTGAGCGAGTACAGCACTACGAACGATGGCGAAAACGGTCATCTCACCGTGGTGGCTATCTCGGCTTCGGCCGCTCAGGTTGTGACGACCGGCATCAGGAGTATCTGCGAGCAGCGGCCGCAACTGTTCATCAAACTTGGCGTGTGAGACAACATGACGAAAGCAGTTCGCGGATAGCCTTAGAACGATGTGCCGATCTGGAACTGGAATTTCTGATACTGATCGCCTGCGTGCTTGACGAGCGGGAAGCCCAGGCTCAGCTTGAGCGGACCGATCGGCGAGATCCACGCGAGACCCAGCCCGTAGCCGTAGCGCAATCCGTTCGCGCCGATGCTACTGCCTTCGCTACCCCACACATTGCCGCCGTCGAGGAACGTAAAGACGCGCAACGTGCGGTCATAGCCGGATCCCGGCAATGGAACGGTCAGCTCGATATTGCCGACGACCATCTTTGAGCCGCCGATGGGATCGTTGGTGGTCGCGTCGCGCGGCCCCAGCGAACCTGGCTCATACCCCCGCACTGAACCGATACCGCCCGCGTAGTAGTTCTTGAAGATCGGATAAGGCTTTCCGTTCAGTCCATTGCCATAGCCGCCCTGAAAATTCAGGCCAAGCACGAAGCCACGCGCGAACGAATAATAGTATTGCGCCTGGAGGTCTGCCTTGTAGTACGGCGTATCGCCCAGCGGAGTGCCGTACTCGGCATTGGCCTGCGTATAGTAGCCCCGGCTGGGGACAAGCGCGCTATCACGATCGTCACGCGACCAACCTGCCGTCAACGGCACGTTGTTGGAGACTCGCCCAAATTGCGTCACGTAGTCTTTATAGCTCTGAGGCGTATTGGCGTCGATATCCAGACGGTTCTGCTCAAACCCCAGCCCGAAGTAAACCATGTCGGACTCGGAGAACGGCACGCCGAATTTGAGGTCGGCTCCTGCCGTGATGATCCGGAAGCTCGAATCGGTCGAATAATACAGGGGCTCCGTCGTGCGGTAATAGACGTCGGTGATGCGCTTGATGCCGTCGATCGTGAAGTACGGATCGACCTGCGTGACCGTCAGCGTACGGTTGGTAGTCGAGGTGTTCACATTCAGTGCGAGGCTCGTGCCCGAGCCGAACACGTTGTCCTGCGAGACGCCCGCGGAGATAATGGGCCCCTCGCCCGAACCATACCCCAGGCCCAGCGAAATCGAGCCCGTGGGTTTTTCCGTCACCTTGACGTCCACGTCGACCTGGTCGGGTGTGCCTTCCACCGGCACCGTGGTCACGTCGACATCCGTGAAGTAGCCGAGACGGTTGATCCGGTCTTTCGACAGCGCGAGGCGGTTCGAATCGAAC
>Ga0255336_100570_pt1 | contig 51128 bp, 39 predicted proteins | sample MeOH1_35cm_T3_17_FD_189102 | JGI IMG/M metagenome (GOLD analysis project Ga0255336, IMG submission 189102) | Sandy soil microbial communities from University of British Columbia, Vancouver, Canada - MeOH1_35cm_T3_179 | ecosystem: Engineered > Artificial ecosystem > Sand microcosm > Unclassified ... | reverse complement strand
ATCCCAACTGGAGCGGTTTCGGATGTCACCGAGAATGCGATGCAGTTCCGCATCCGTCTTTTCGAGCCTTTGCAGCATCGCTTGCGGGGAGCGCTGCGATGGGGGAGGGCCGTTCATATCCATCTCCGCTCCGGACAGCGCGGCGGTCCAGACTTCCTTTGTGAAGATAATGTTTTCTAATAGCTGCCTTAGAGTCTTATTCGACTCTCGCCAGGGCAGAAGCTCTACGACCGTGGGCAGCGGCCGATCCAGTTGTTCTTCTGTCAAAGTACCCGCGTATTCGAGCAAACGCCGCGTGTGCCAGGAGTCGTTGCCTGCAAAACGATCGAATAAATCCATGTCCTTTCCTCCTTTTGTTGGCGAACCAGGGGCAAAAAAGTGAATTTTGTTGGGCGTGGGCAGATGAAAGTGCGGATCGCGCATGCGCCGGTAGATGCTGGGAGAGGTGCGAAAAGCCTTTCGGAAGGCGCGGGTGAACGCCTCCAACGAACCGTAGCTGGCGTCCAGGGCAATGTCCGTGACCGACATGCCGGTATGCGCCAGTTGAAATGCTGCCCTTTCCAGCAAGAGCCGTCGTCGCATGGCTGCCGGAGTCTCTTCGACCACGGTTCGGAACAACCTGTGGAACTGAGTGCGGCTTTGATACGCTCGGCGCGCCAGATCCTGCGTCTTCTCCTGAGTATCCAGGGAGTTCGCGACGATTGCGGAGAGGCGGTCTGCCGTGTCCTGATTCTCCGCTTTGTTTATGCGCCCGGTTTCCATCTTGAACGAATCATAGACAAACGATGACGCCTTCCGCCTGATCGTACGTACCAATCTTCTACTTCAAGAACCGGATCTGTTTTACTGGCTTTGAAGTGATGGGCTTCTAAATTTCACCTTATGGAATGTGAGGACTGGCACCTTATAGAGTGTTCCTGGGTGCAGCCGTAAGATGGTGGGCTCTGCAAGGCATTGGAGGCGAGAGATGGCGATAAAGACGTTGACGGTTGAGAGGTTCAGTGTGGCTTCGGCAAGGAGCTTCGATGAGGTGTTGAAGGGGCTCGAGAAGGGAATCGGCAGGCCGGATATGCGTGAGCTCAGGCCGAAGATGGAGGGTGCGACATCGTTTGCCGACTTCGAGAAGGTGATTCACGCAGTCGTGGGGAGTGCGGATCTGATGGAGTTTATGCGGCTGGATCTGGGAGGAGCGATGCAGAAGGATCCGTCCGTAAAGAAGTTTCGTGTTGTGCGAATTATCGCGGGAAATCCATTGATTATGAAGCAGATGGTGGAGCGGGTTCCGGATGCGGGGTCTTATGCTCCGGTGACGATTCTTGTCTATGAAGGCGAGGGCGGAGTGCATCTTTCGTATAACAGGATGGCAAGCTATCTGGCCGGGTGTGGAGATGAGGCGGTGCTTAAGGTGGCTCGTTCGCTCGATGGGAAGGTGGAGAGGCTTTTGATGGAGGCTGCCGGGTGAGATTCGGTGGCGGCCGCGCAGGATATGATCGCTGACGTGGATGCGGAGACGGTGCAACGAGGCAGCGATATCGAGGAGATGGTGGCGCGGCTGCGCGGGGGAGATGTGCGGGCTCTGGCTCGAGCGGTCTCGATGGTGGAGGACGGCGCGGCTGGAGCGGGGGATCTGCTGGCTGCATGCAGGAGAGATGCGGGACAGGCGCTACGGATTGGAGTGACGGGGCCTCCGGGGGCGGGGAAGAGCACGCTCGTCGACCAGATGACGCGATGGCTGCGTGGACAGGGAAAGACGGTTGGAGTGGTGGCGGTGGATCCTTCGAGTCCTTATACGGGAGGGGCTCTGCTGGGGGATCGCATACGGATGCAGGAGCCTGTGGGGGATCCCGGCGTTTATGTGCGCAGCATGGCTTCGCGTGGGGCTCTTGGTGGCGTGGCGAGGACGGTTCGGGATGTGTGCGACGTAATTGCGGCTTCGGGCCGCGATGCGATTTTGATCGAGACCGTGGGAGTGGGACAGGCGGAGGTAGAGGTTGCGCGGCTGGCCGATGTGACGGTGCTGGTCCTCGTGCCAGGGATGGGTGATGAGGTTCAAAGCATGAAGGCCGGTGTGATGGAGGCCGCGGATGTCTTTGTGGTGAACAAGTCTGATCGCGAAGGTGCGGATCGTCTGGTGGCGGAGATTGTTGCGACGCAGGGTTCGCCGGTGGTGCGGACGGTCGCGACTACGGGAGAGGGCGTGGCTGAGCTGATGAAGACGGTCATGCAATGTGGTGAGGAGGAGCGCGCGAAGAGAGGCTCGACTGCAGATCGAGATTGGATGCGTGGGTTGCGGCTCGATCATCTTGGGGTCGCGGTGAAGAGTATTGCTGCGGCGCGAGGGTTTTACGAGATGCTGGGCATGGCGGTCGATCATGAAGAGACGGTGGAGCATGAGCAGGTGAAGGTGGCGATGCTTCCGATGGGAAGGAGCAGGGTGGAGCTGCTGGAGCCTCTTGCGGAGGACTCGGTGATTGGGCGCTTTCTGACGAAGCGAGGAGAGGGGCTGCACCATATCGCGGTGAAGGTGACGGATGTGGATGCGACCTATCTGCGATTGAAAGAGAATGGTGTGAGGCTTGTGAGCGATCAGGTTCGGGTGGGAGCGGGCGGGCACAGGTACTTCTTTGTGCATCCTGCGAGTACGGGAGGCGTGCTGGTGGAGATTGTGGGCGAGGGATGATGCGTCTTCTGTTGATCGATACGTGTGGAAGTGAAGGCAGTGTTGTGCTGGCGGAGGGAGTGGAGCCGAGGATTGTGGCCTTGGATACGATGCCGGGGAGAAGCGCGTCGGAGAGGCTGGTTTCGGTGATTCGGCAGGGGCTGGAGGCTGTGGGCTGGAGGCCGGGCGAGCTTACGGCGATTGGGGTGGTGCGCGGGCCGGGGTCGTTTACAGGGGTTCGGGTGGGATTGAGCGCGGCCAAGGGATTGAGCGAGGCTGCGGGGGTTCCGCTGGTTGCGGTGTCGCGGCTGGCGCTTCTGGCGGGTGCGGTGGGGGAGGCTGAGGGCAGGGTGTGCGCGCTGCTCGATGCGGGGCGGGGGGAGTTTTACTGCGGCATTTACGAGGGACGGCGGATGGTGAGTGAGTCTCTGGTGACGGCGCAGGAGATCGAGAGCTTAGCTGCCGAGGCCAGTGTTGTGGTGGCTTGTGAGCCGCGTGTTGTGGAGGCTTTGGGGGCGCTGGGGCCTAGGTTGGTGAATGAGCCTGGGGCGAGCGATGCTCTGCCGTTTGTTGTGGAGAGAGTTGCGGCGGGTGAGTTCGACGATACTGCGACGATCGACGCGAACTACCTTCGCCGGACGGATATGGAGATCTTTGCCAAGAACGCGGCCTTGAATGCGGCGAAAGGGCTGTCGCGGTGAGGAGTGGGGTTCGGATCAGACCGGCGCGGGTTGAGGATTTGCAGGATGTAGTTGCGCTGGAGAGAGGGATTGCGGGGGCTCCGCACTGGGCAGAGGAGGAGTACGCCAGGATTATTGGTGCGGATGCAGGTGGAGCGGTACGGCGGTGCCTGTTTGTTGCCGAAGAGGTTGGGGTGTTGGGGTTTGCGGTGGGAAAGGTTATTGGGAGAGGACCCGATGCTTGGGCGGAGCTGGAGAGTGTCGCGGTTGCAGGTGGGGCTCGGCGGGGTGGGGTGGGACGGGGGCTGTGCGAGGCGGTGATCGCCTGGTGTGAGGAGCAGGGTGCGAGGGGCGTGGAGCTGGAGGTTCGCTCGGAGAATGGTGCTGCGATTGCTCTTTATCGCCGGATGGGATTTGTGGAGGTGGGGCGGAGGAAGGGGTATTACCAGGATCCGGAGGACGATGCGGTTTTGATGCGGGTGGCGGCTATCTGGAACGAAGGAAAGAGGTAGGGATCGTTTGCCTGATTTGAGTGTGGGGGCTCTATAGGCGAAATACAGGGATTCTTCGGCTTCGCCTCAGAATGACGGTGGTGAGGTCGTGCATGACGGTGGTGAGGCCGCGTGGTGCGGTGCGGTGGATAAGTGGATAAAGTGCTTTGCATCGGTTTGCAGGGCTGTGGTAGCTTGTTGAGCCAAAGTTGGGATCTCGTCGGAGCTGGAGGTATCTGTCTCATGCAGATCGCTAAATTCATGGAGCTTCCGCAGGCCACTCCTCACCCCTCTCTGCAACAGCTGGCTCAGGAACACAGTCTGTATGACCGCAGGCTGGATACACTGCGTTCAAAGCTGTTTCTGACCGAACCGGAGAAGCTGGAAGAGGTGCGGTTGAAGAAGCTGAAGCTCAGTTTGAAGGACGAGATGGAAAGGCTCCGGCGGATGGGAGTGCCGGAGTCACAGCGCTGATCGAAGGCTACTGGGCACATCGAACTCAAGCATAGGCGCCTGAGGGGTTGGTGTGTGCATGGCCGTATAATCGAGTCACTTATGGTTCGAGATGGATATTTTTATGCGCTGGGGCTAGGGGTAGTAGCGGTGGCGGTCTGGCTGCTGACTCACTCTTACATCCTGCTGGCGCTGCCGCTGCTTGTTGCAGCTTTTTTCCTGTGGTTCTTTCGCGATCCCCAGCGGGTGATTCCTGCGGGGCGCGGACAGATTGTCTCTCCTGCGGACGGGCTGGTAACGGACGCGGAGTGGATTGAGACCGTGGCAGGAAGCCGAATGCGGCTGAGCATCTTCCTGAACGTCTTCGACGTGCATGTGAACCGGTCTCCGATAGCGGGTACGGTGAAGCTGGTGGAGTTTCGCAAGGGCGAGTTCATGAATGCGATGAAGGCGGAGTCGGTGCTGAACAATGAGCAGACGCTGATTGTGATCGACGCGGGAGACTACGAGGTCAGCTTCAAGCAGATTGCAGGCCTGTTGGCACGGCGTATTGTGTGCACGGTGAAGGCAGGTGACAGAGTGGAGCGTGGACAACGCGTGGGGCTGATCAAGTTTGGGTCGCGCGTGGATGTCCTGTTGCCGGCTGAAGCGAATCTGAAGGTAAAGCCGGGGACGCGCGTAAAGGGCGGTTCTTCGGTGCTTGCGGAGATCGCGGAGCCTGCTAATCGCTCGGCCGTTACGGCCTCGGCTGTGGTGGCTTAATGGCGGCCGGAACGTCTGAAGCAGCACAGATAGCCGAAGGCGGCAGAGAGAGACGCCGTCCGAGCCGAGGCATGTATGTATTGCCCTCGCTGTTTACGGCGGGCAATATCGCCGCAGGCTACTACGCGATCACGCAGAGCATTCAGGGATCGTTTGCAGATCCATCGTTCTTCGATAGGGCTGCGATGGCGATCGGCTTTGCCGTACTGTTCGACGGCGTCGATGGAATGATTGCCCGGCTGACGAATACGGCGAGCGACTTCGGGCGCGAGCTGGATTCTCTGGCCGATGTGATCACGTTCGGTGTGGCTCCGAGCCTGCTGGCGTATATGTGGGGATTCAAGATGCTTCCGATGACGGAGTATCTGCATCTTCGGGATCGCATTACGCATGTCGGGGTGTTCGTCTGCTTTCTCTTCCTGATCTGCGGCGCGAGCCGATTGGCACGCTTCAACATCAGCGTGAACCCGCAGCCACGCAATCCGGGACGTCCGGGGAAGAAGTATTTTGTGGGGATGCCGATTCCGGCGGGAGCGGGAGTGATCGCTTCTGTGGTTCACTTCGAGAACGGATCGCCGATCTCAGATCCGCGATGGTCGATTGTGTGGCTCTGCCTGATTCTCTTCACGGGATTTCTGATGGTGAGCACATGGCGGTTCTGGAGCGGGAAAGAGATCAGCCTCGGTCAGCGGCATCCATTCCAGCTGGTGGCGGTGATTGTTGCGGTAGGGGCGTTGATCGCGTTGTATTCAGAGCATGTATTGATCGTGGTTGCGTTGGGATACCTGGTGTCAGGAGTCCTGGCGCGGCTGGCGTATTCGTGGGGCCAGAAGAGACGTCAGGTGGGTTCTTCGCCACGTTGATGGCGAGGACGAATTTCGGCGATTGCAGGTGGAGATGACAGGCAAGGTATATCGAATTGGAGTTGTCGGAGCTTCGTCGCTGGTGGGGAAGGAATTGAGCGATGAACTGGCTGAGTCGCCGCTGGCAGCGTCGAATGTGGTGTTGCTGGATGACGAAGATGAGACCGCTGGACAGCTGACCACGGCGGGAGACGAGGCTGCATTTATTCAGAAGATCGAGAGCTCGTCGTTCGACCACATGGACTTTGTCTTCTTTGCGGGAGATGGGGAAGAGACGGAGACGCATTGGCAGCAGGCTCGCAAAGCCGGGGCAAGCATCGTCGATCTGACCTATGCTCTTGAGGGTGAGAAGGACGTGCTCGTGATGTCTCCCTGGTTGGGAGAGATACTGGGCGAGCGCGCACGAGCGGGAACTGAACCTCATCTGGGAACGCAGGCTGTTGTTCCGGCTCATCCTGTTGTGGTGATGCTGTCGCTGGTGGCGGCGAGGATTCAGGCGAAGCTTCCGATTGCAACCCTGGCGGCGACAGTGATGGAGCCTGCGTCGGAGCATGGCCGCCCTGCGATGGATGAGATGCATCAGCAGACGGTAAGCCTGTTGTCTTTTCAGGATCTGCCGCGGGAGCAATATGACGCGCAGGTCTCTTTCAATCTGCTGCCGACGTTGGGAGGAGAGGCGAAGGTAAAGTTTGCGGAGACGGAGAGACGGATTCGCAAGCAGTATGAAACTCTGTCGAATGGCGTGCTCCCCCCTCTGTCGATGCAACTGGTGCAGGCTCCGGTCTTTCATGGTTACGTTGCCTCGGTGTTTCTGGAGGTCAAGGATGTAACGACGGTGGCCGAAGTGGAGCGGGCTCTGGTGGGAGAGCATATCGATCTTGTCTCCTCGGGATCTGAGCCTCCGAGCAACCTGAGTGCCGCAGGGCAGGAGGATGTTATGGTCCGGGTGGCGAGTGGCGCAGGAGATGGTGTGGGCGGGAGGCAGTTCTGGTTGTGGCTGGCCGCCGATAATTTGAAGTTGACGGCTTTGCATGCGATTGCCTGCGCAAGCGAGTTGCGGCGGCTCCGTCCTACGGGCAAAGTTCAGTAGAGTGTGAATTGGGTTAACGCTGTTATCTGTTGAGCGATCTAGGGGGAAGGCGAACGGTGCTGCAGAGCGAGAGTGGATCGCATCCGGAGGTTGAGACCAGGATGCGCATTGGCATTGATTTAGGTGGGACGAAGATCGAGGCTCTGGCGATCGATCATCACGGAGTGGAACTGACACGGCATCGTGTCGATACGCCGCGCGAAGATTACGCCGGAACGATTGCAGCGATCGTTGGGTTGGTGCATTTGCTGGAGGTAAAGACGGGCCAGACGGGAAGCGTGGGAGCGGGAATTCCTGGGAGCATCTCGGAGAAGACGGGCCTGGTGAAGAATGCCAACTCCACGTGGCTGAATGGGCGGGCACTGGACAAGGATCTCTCTGCTGCGTTGGGCAGGGAAGTGAGGATTGCAAATGATGCGAACTGTCTTGCGGTCTCCGAGGCTACAGATGGGGCTGCGGCAGGGAAGCATGTTGTCTTTGGTGTGATTTTGGGGACAGGGTGCGGCGGCGGGGTCGCCATCGATGGACGGGTGCATGCCGGTCCGAATGGTACTGGGGGAGAGTGGGGGCACAATCCACTTCCTTGGCCGGGAGCTGAAGAGAATCCTGGACCGGTTTGCTACTGCGGTAAGCGCGGGTGCATGGAGATGTGGGTCTCCGGGACAGGCTTGGCGCGCGACTATCAGCAGACAACGGGGCGGCAACGGACGGCAAAGGAGATTATCGCGGCGTTTGAGGCTGGCGAGAAGGATGCAGTCGCGGTTGTTGATCGATTGGAAGACCGATTGGCTCGGGGACTGGCAACTGTAATTAATATTCTGGACCCTGATGTGTTTGTGCTTGGCGGAGGTCTTTCGCTGGCGAAGCATCTTTATGAGAGTCTTCCGAAGCGGCTTCCAGCTTATGTCTTCGGCGGTGAAGTCGACACGCCGATTCTTCAGGCCAAGTTCGGAGATTCGAGTGGTGTTCGAGGTGCAGCGTGGTTGTGGCCGCTTTTGCGATAGGCATTTTCTGAAGAAGATGGAGCTATGCGATACTAGAGACACAGACTGATTTCATATCGGTCGTAACGGCCTGCAAGCCTAGTGGCGGCGAGTGTCCGATTTTTATCTGAGCCGGGATGGCGGAACTGGCAGACGCAGCGGACTCAAAATCCGCCGACCCTTGCGGTCGTGGGGGTTCGACCCCCCCTCCCGGCACCAACAAAACAAAGAGTTTAGATTGAAATTGGCCTCTCGAAAGCGAGAGGCCAATTTTCGTTGGTGGCTGTTTTGGTGGCTGTTCGTTTTTACAAACTTGGCCCAATGGCTGTTTGTCAGTGCTATGTTCTGCAAAGAATTGCAGAGAGTGACATTCCCCGAATTCCCGGAGCGTAGCCGAGGTCGGATCGGAGTCAAGGCCGCGCATACGCGCGCCGCTTCGCGGTCGTAGAGCCTTGACCCCGACTCCTGAACCTCGGCAGATCATCTCAACATCCGGGGAATGTCATCAAGGGGCAACGGCCTACTTCGCGCCGGAGGAGATGCCTCCGATACCGACGGCTTAGCGCGCGAGACACAGGGCATCGGACCAAGCGCCCATCTGCCTGCGATCGGCTGCGAATGTATTCTGGGTGTCGGTAGGTGACGAGTACGATGCCGGACGCTGGAGATCAGAAAGAGACTGTCGAGGGCTGGCGACCGAAGGCCTGGCACGGGCGGCTAATAGCCGGACTGCTTCTCGTCGGGGCGGCGCTGCACGCTTTCAAGCCCTCGTGGATAACCCTCGACTGGCCGACGATCGTGATGATCCTTGTCGGCATCTTCCTGATCTTCGTGCCGTTGAATGATCTTGGTGCCGTGATCGAAAGCCTTGAAATCGGTAAGACGAAGATACTGTTTCGCAAGGTGAAGCAACTCGACCAAAGCGTTGAACGCGCTGTGAATTCAGGGATCGGGGCAGTAGCATCTGTCCCTCCTGTAGATGCCGCCGCAGAATACACGGAAGAGCCAGCACAACCGGAGCCTCCGACCGCAAACCGCGCCCCACACTCCGATTGGGGCGACTTCTTCGAAGACGAACGCAATCGCACCCTGTTCGATACCGACCCTGACATGATGCTGGTGCGGCTCGGGATCGAGATCGAAAGGGCTCTGGCGCAACTCGCGCCGGAACTGATCCAGGGAAGCGCGCGTCCGATGGTATGGAGTCACGCAGTTCGGAAGCTTGAGCAGTCAAACGTCATAACCCCGCAGATCGCGCGGGCCTTGATTGAATTCCGTGATGTGCGTAACCGGCTGATCCACCCGACTGGAGGCTCCGTCACAGCCGCGATGGTGGCGAGCGCCGTCGATAGCGGCATAAAGCTCCTGCGCCTTCTGAAAGGGCTACGCGATGTAGGTCGTCGCACCGAAAGTTGAATGTTTCATGTGTAACGGGCTAACACCCCTAGGCTTCACACGTCCCCGGTTAGCTCATTACGCGTCTGGTAGTTGTGTCGATGCAGCGTTCTCAGACCCCTGTGCACTCCTGCAGAGGACTTGAGCACCCCGTGCACCCTCAAACACCGCCTAGAGCGGAAGGAAGGAGAGCAGCGGCTGATTGCGCGCTTCATAGCGCTCCAGCCTCCAGTGTTCAGGTTTCAATCTATCGGGGATGCGATCTAGAAGCCTATTTAGATCCAGACGCGATCCGCTCCACCACCGACAGCCGGTGCGCGGGTGAGAGATGGCTGTAGCGAGCCGACATGGTGATCGTTTTATGACCGGCTGCTTCCTGAATTTCCTTGATACTCGCCCCAGCCATGGCAAGCCAGGAGCAGAATGTGTGGCGATTGCTGTGCCATACATATTCGCTGATGCCCGCGTCCTCAAGGCAAGGCTGGAACCACGAGCGGGTATCGAATCGGCCCTTGCTGCCTTCCCGGGGGAACACCGGATCAGAAGCATGCTGCCTTGGCCGCTTGAGCGATTCAAGAGCCGCAATGGCATCGGAGTTTAGGTGAACGGAACGCGCCGAGCCGTTCTTGGTCTTCGTGAGCTCGATTGTCTTGCGGTCGAGATGCACCTGAGACCAGGTGCAGGAGTACTGCTCGCTTAGGCGCATCCCTGTGTGCACGCTCACGACGAACTCGGCAACGTGTTCCGGAAAGCGCTTCGAGATCACTGTGTGTAGTCGGTCGTAGTCGTCGCGGGTGGAGAACCAGTACGCCTGGCGTGTCTCTATCTCTCAAATCAAAGAGAGAAACTACAACCTTGACCTGAAGAATCCTCACGCAACTGAGGATGGCCCAGGAGATATAGAGCATCTTCTTCCTGAATACGAGAAACTGCTCACGCAGATTGCGCAAACCCGTGCCGAATTGAAGGCCGAGCTTTATCGTTCTCTGATTTCGAGCACAGGGACTGACGCGTGATGACGAAACTGTTTTTTGAAAAGTTCGATCAACTTGTAGACGAACCTGGTTCGGTACCGAAAATGCGCGCGCTCATAGTGGATCTTGCAATGTCTGGAAAACTTACTTCACGGAATCCAGATGACGAGCCAGCATCGGTTCTTTTAGCCAAAGCGCGAACTGAGCGTGCCGAATTAGTATCCAGACAAGAGATCAAGAAACGCAATACAGAAGCTGTGTTGTCACCCGATATGCCGTTTGATGTGCCGCAATCTTGGCAGTGGGCGAGATTGGCGGACGTTGGATATGAGCTGGGTCAGAAAGCTCCGGATGGGCCTTTCACATATATTGATGTCGGTGGAATCGATTCATTTCCAGGATGCGTTAGCGCGCGGATCGAGAAATTGGACCCCCGGAATGCTCCGTCCCGAGCACGCAAACTGGTCAAGCTCGGCACGGTCATCTATTCGACCGTCCGTCCTTATCTATTGAATGTGGCTGTCATTGACAGGGCCTTTGATCCAGAACCGATTGCGAGTACAGCTTTTGGCATTCTGCACCCTTTTGCAGGATTCGAAAGCCGCTACTTGTTCTATTGGCTCCGGAGCGCTCAGTTTACGGCGTACGTGGAGACGGCAATGCGAGGCATGGCCTACCCAGCCATCAATGATGAGAAATTCTATTGCGGTTATGTACCCGTGCCTCCAACCGCCGAGCAGAAGCGGATCGTGGCAAAGATAGATGAATTGATCGCGATGTGTGATCGACTGGAAACACAGCGGAAAGAACGTGAGACGCGCCATACCGCGATCGCGCGGGCAGCCGTCGCTCGCTTCCAGGAGGTTCCTAATCGCGAGAATCTCGACTTTCTGTTTCACAATTCCTATTCAGTGCATCCATCTGATCTTCGCGAATCTATCCTTAGCCTCGCCATCCGAGGCAAACTTAGTCCCCAAGACTCAAAGGACGAACCGGCTGTTTCGCTTATCGAGGGCATCGCTGAATTCCGCACTCAATGGCTAGGCGATAAACGGGCCAAACCTTCGAAACAAATTCTGGAAATTGACAACAAGAAATGCGCTTTCGAAATTCCGTCCTCGTGGACGTGGTGCAGACTAGGCGACCTAGTGTTGGAATTTCGATATGGCACTTCTCGCAAGTGTTCGCGCGATCGACATGGCGTGCCCGTCTTAAGAATTCCGAACATCCGAGCTGGACGAGTAGATGCCAGCGATCTCAAGTTCGCCCCTATGTCTCCGTCGGAATTTGCAGAATTGCAGCTACAGAGAGGTGATCTTCTCGTCGTCAGATCTAACGGAAGTGAGAAACTTGTAGGAAGAAGCGCGGTTGTGTTTCCTGAGGACGAAAAATTCGTTTACGCCGGCTATCTCGTTCGACTGCGGATACCGCAAAACTTCATATTCCCCCGCTACCTGCAATTGGCGCTGAGCACTTCTGAAGTTCGCAGTCAGATCGAGGTTCCGATCAGGACAACTAGTGGTGTAAAAAATATCAACACTACTGAGCTATCCAATTTGGTCTTTCCACTTGCACCTTTCGCTGAACAGCGACGAATAGTTGACAGGATCGATCGTTTAACGCCGCTAGTAGACAAACTAGAGGAGCAATCGACGATCTCCCAGGAAATGTCGACGAAATTGTTGGACGCCGCAGTGTATGAAATCCTACACCCAGAGGATGGGCTTGTCGCACCATCGAACCTGAGGCAAGGTGGTACCGCAGATCGATTGCCAATTGGCTGCTATGTAATAAACCAGCTGGCCCAGAATCCAAATTTCGGTCGGACAATGCTCATGAAGGTGTTTTATTTATCGGAGGCACATATAGGTCTTCGGCAGGCTTGGCAACCGCTCCGACAAGCTGCCGGTCCGTATGATCCCACCATTGAAGACTTCGAATTGCTCGGGATCCAAAGTGGATTGTTCATGGTCAAGACGAAAACTCTCGGTAATGGACACGAAATGGTTCAGTATCAAAGCAAGATCGGCATGGAGGCGAAAATCGCCGAAGCGGTCTCCGTGCTCGGTGGGCGGCAAACAGAGTTTGACCGACTGCTTAACCTCTTTCAGAACAAGACAACCGAGGAGGCAGAGATCATCGCGACTCTCTTTGCTGCCTGGAACGACTTGCTGATCGATGGGAAATCTCCTTCAGACGATGAGATCATCCGCGAAGTGCGTGAAAATTGGCACTACAAGAAGGAACGCTTCACTCCTACGCTCCTGACGAGATGGCTGAATTGGCTACGCCAGCAAAGTATTATCCCTAAAGGACTCGCGCCACGGACTCGTCAGCAGCTCAAGCTTGGCTTGAGCTGAGGGCTTGGTCCGTGGATCGCTGAACTCGGGGACGCGCGGCCCAGTACCTCGTACTATAGTCGCGGATCGACTGGTTCACTTTCCAGTGCGAGGACTCCGAAGACACATTCATGAGTAAGGCGCAGCGGCTCCTTGCGAACGAATCGCTCCAGAGCCTCGATGCCAAGCGCAAACTCTCGGCTCGCCAGAGAGCGCTTGGCCCCTACGTTCCGGGAACGCAGCCGTTCAAGGTTCTCTGGGAGGAGGTACTCGGGACCGTAGATAATGCGGAGGTACTCTGCACCTCTGCACTTTATCGCTGGCTGGGTAATTCCACGCTTGCCTTCTGCGATGAAGTCGAGCGGCTTGACCACCATACCTTCTCGTCCTTGAGCCGTCATCTCCGTCCACCAAGCAACTGCGTCCGCGACGCTTGCCTCATTTTGAAGATTTACGATCTTGAATGGGGTTGCGACTAATATCTCGGTATCCGCGCTGCAGAGCTTGGCGATCATCTCCATGTGCCAGGTGTGCGGTTTGTCCGTGTGGACTGCGCCTTCGCTTGCCAGGAGATGAAACGGAGCAAGCTTGAGATCGGCCAGCGAACTTACTGGCCAGCAGTATTGCCGATAAGCTTGCGTGTAATGCTCCACAGCGCCGAGCCGTTCAGTGGTCCGCGCAGAGAGTATTTCCAAACCTGGGATGCGCAGCATGGCTCTTGCGATGAGATCTTTTTCAGACTGCAATGCGCGGACGCCAGCATTGCCGACAGGCGCACCAAAACAGCCATCAGGTCTATTCAGCCTCGTTCGTAAAATTGTGTTCGGAGATAATTGCGGATCGGCTTTGCCCGTAAAGCTGACCTCCGTCCAGACTTTCGGTAGAGAGTTCGGATATTCTTTCTGCAGATAGCTCAGCATCTTCTCTCGAACATAGCAACGAAGTTCAACGCGGCGGATGCATCCTGCGCACCCATTAGGAACCGGATTTCAACCGTACTATTTGTCGAGTCGGTTATCTGCATGGTGGAAATTTTTCCATCCCACAGCGGCGATCAGATCGGAAGAATATCGCGTCCAGTTTTCAAAGGACTTCTCAATGAACTGTGAGATTGGTACGATCAAGTGCCGGAGATCCCACAGGCGAATCACAACATAGGTCGTATTAATCTCCAGAATGCGTCCAAATTGACCCTCCCCAACAACGCTACTGCCATACGAATTGGTTGACTCAACGCAATCTGGATGCCAGCAATCAAGTTGCCAAGTGTCGGCCGGGCCGCCATGCCAAGAACCAGTCCTGCTATTCCCGCGGATGCAAACAGCCCAGCGCCAATATTGCGGATCGAAGGGAATGTCGTCAGAATCGTCGCAAAAAGATCATGACAGTTAGAGTCTTCACTACATTCTCCTTCGATCTCGTATGTCTCTTCGAGACCAATGAATCATGACTATTGAGCCCGAACTCTTTATAAGAATTCGCCGTTTTCCAAACTTGATTTGATGCCGATAGTATTGTTCCTGTGAACTCTAGCGAGGCATGTTCCATAATTCACTTTCACTGTCGCTGTAACCTCGATGACTCGATCTGCTGCTGCATACAGTGAACTACATCAAATCAACATTAATGCTACAGATCACCGATCTTGTTGCATCTCCGATGAATGTGCGTATACAGAATGATCCAGTAATACTCGAATTCATAAAACATAAACAGGCCCCTAAGCCAAAACCTTCTCGGATCTAGAGACATTGCGCAGGTTGCTCTGTTTCTATTCAGTAATGTGCTTAGGGGACAGGTTGTAGCAGTGGACGGTGGGTGGACAGTAGGCGACTGAAGATCCAGGAATAGAGACGGCACGTGGACAGCGGCTATCCCAGTAGAGCGGGATTCTTACGACGCTATTCGATAGTTAAAATTCGAACCTCGTTTACTCACCGTAGATGAGTCAGATCAGAAAATAAACCTGTGGATAGTGAGTTCTAGGCTAGGCGCAGTTCTTTCAAACCGTCACCAACAGCACGAAGATTTTCTAGCTTCATCTCGGAGTATTTGCGCGAAATGATGATGCCATCTGCTCCACCTCGGAACGTGGCCATGACGGCACCCTTGGTTCCGGCGGGAGTGCACTTTGCGTTTCCCCGGGCGGTAGGAATGTCCACGTCAATCCCTGGCCAGAGCTTAGTTTGCGTACCGACAAGTCCGGCGTGTGCCCGCTTGGTCTCGCGATAGACATAATCAGAAGAGAAGCCAACAGCGGGAAGAGTCTTGAGGTCTCTCTCGTTGCCATAATCAAGGACACGATAGTGGAAGTCGAGCAGTTCCTGCTTCGGCACATCGGCAAAGTAGGAGGTTCCTACACTCTCGATGTAATCCACCATACGTTCGCCTGCGCAATTCTGGTAGATCACAACCTTGAGGAAGTCTGAGTATGGTGCCATCTCCGCGAGGTCCTGCTCCGCGCGGTAGATTGGATTGAACGAGTTGTTGTGCCAGATATGCCAGCCAACCCCGAGCCTCGGGTTCACAGATTTCACGCGATCATAGATTGCTTTCTGCATCTCGCGAAGGCTTGATGTCCAGAGGTTTTCCCATGCGAGAAGCTCCGGGTAGCGAAGCATCAGGCGCCATAGCTGAACGTAGTATCCATCTACAGGGCGAGTGCCTTTACGCGCAGCGAGAACAAACTTCTCTAACTCAAGAAAACCCTGCTTCGCGCGATCCGGATTGATGCCCTGCTTTCGGGCCTTTGCGTAGCAGTACTTGCAGAAGCACGTCACCGTGAATGGCTGCGGATGCGCATGGCTTGCACCGAGTGCGTTCGAGAATGCACCCTGTCGCTCCGATCCCCACATCACACCGTCAATGTCATACGAACGCGACCAATCCTCCGCGATATCCATGAGCCAGTGGTGATACTCAGGATTGTTAAAGCAGAGGGTCGCGGCTTTCTTGCCGGAGAGTTCTACTTCCTGCAGTCTCTCGATGTTGGGAAGATCTTTACGGAAGACGTCTTCGTACCAGCAGATCGTCTTCATGCCGCGCTTCTTCGCTTCGGGAATCACGTGTTCGAGTACGTCGTAATCGCCAAGGTCTGGAGCGCGAAAACTCTTGAAGACCGTGTCTGAGTAGTACTTCGGATTGACTTTCGTGTAGGAACCACCGAAGAAAGTGTCTGTATCGTACTTCTGGCTTCCGTGATCAGGTAGAGGCTGGCCCGGAACCTGGCGTCCGCCGATGCCACGGCCGTAGGTAAAGGTCGCGACGAAGAGTGTGTTCACCGCGGCAGCACGCTCACATTCATCGAGAACTCTCTCCACTCCCTCATCCACAAACGAGACTGCGCCAATCTGTATGCCGATCATTTTTTCTGACTTGAGTGGCGCCGCGATGGCTTTGCTGGGAGACGTCGATACGGCGATGGCAGCACCTGCTGCATTCTGAAGAAATTTTCTGCGATTCATAAAGTTTGTCCTCTATAAAGTAGTGAAAATATTTCAGTTAAGTTCCAGGAGTATTGCGGGATTCTTGCGAGCCATAAGATCAAGTTCGTGCTGTGTAACGCCCGCCTTGAGCAGGCCATCGTAAAAAATCTTGAGCGCTACCGTATGGACAGGATTTGTCGTCTGGCCCATGTCCGAACCTACGATGCAGTGCTCTGCACCGACAGCGTGCATCGCCTCGGCATAGTCCTCGAGGGTGAACTCTTTATAAGAGCCTACGAGACCGTTATATACAAACTCTATGTAGGCTCCCATCGATGCGGCTTCTTTCATCTGCGGAATGTTCATGTGAATCGGAGCCATCATCGCGTGCGTGACCACAATATGCTTCACGCCCTGCCGTTTGCCTTCACGGATAAGCATAAGCACCTCTTGCGGCGTGTTGTGACCTGTCTCCAGGACAAGGTTGTACTTAGCGATCATTGCGATCACGGCTTTGGTCTCGGGCAAGAGTTGTCCATCGCGTGATACAGAAACGAAAGGGCGATTCTCTTTGGCAGAACGCACCTGTGCCTGCGAATCGAACGAGGTCATCCAGACCACCCGACCGTAGTGCCCGGCGATCTTTGCCATGTTCTCCACTGCTGCGGGGTTCATTCCGCCCACGGTGAGATTCAGGTCAATGCCACCGAAGACATCCATCCCTGGCACAGCTTTGCGAGCGAAATAAGCAGCAGTAGCTGTCTCCACATAGTGATTCTTAATCACAATGGCACGCATGCCCTCTTTCTGCGCGAGGCGAGCAAGATCGACAGCGTCCACCGAGCGCGGAAGACTATCGGGACCGGTATGGGCATGGAAGTCGATAGCACCAGAAAGAGAGCTCTGCTGCGCGCCTAGGCTCGTGCAGCAGAGAAGGAGTGCAGTGAGAAGAGCTCGTGTCTTCATCTAAATGACCTTCGCCTCGCGCAGTGCATCGCCTACAGCCGCAAGGTTGGACAGCTTCATTTCGGAGTACTTCCGTGAGATCACAAGCCCCTTTCCTCCGCCTTCAAAACACGCCTTGGTGCATGCCTTGATACCCGGTGGAACCGTGTGGCTGTACTCGTCAGGCATGTTGGAGATATCGACGTCTAGGCCGGGCCATATCTGTGTCTTCGTGCCTTCGACACCTGCGACACAACGTCTGGTCTCGTTCAGCACATAGGTGGAGTCTAGACCGACGAACGGCAACTCTTCATAGCTACGACCGCGGTAGCCCATGATGCGGTACTCGAACTCGAGCGCTTCCTCGATCGGCATATCGCCGTACATCGTGCGGTGCGCACTGGTGATGTAGTTCTGCATACGCCATCCTCCCAGGTTGTTGTAGACCGTCATCTTCAGAAAGTCGGAGTACTCGCTGATCTTCTTTAAATCGGTCTGCGCGCGAAAGAACGCGCTGTAGCTGTGCGCATGCCACACATGCCAGCCCACACCGGCGTTGGGCTTGATGCCCTTTACCAGGCCGTACATGTTTTTATAGGTCTCATGTACGCCGTCGTTCCACATCGTCTCCCATGCCAGCACTTCGGGATATTGGAAGACCACGCGCCAGAACGTCACATAATATCCGTCGGGAATCTTGTTGCCGCTGTGACAGAGATTCACCCACCTCTCCAGCTCCTTGAAGCCGTCAAAAGCACGCTTTACATCGATGCCGCGGCGCTTCGCTTCGATCTGGCAGAACTGGCAGAAGCACGTCACCTTCTTCGGATCGTTACCCTGCGGATTGTGGACCGACTCCACCATATTGCCGAACGGGCCGTAGCGCTCTGAGCCCCACAGCACGCCGTCAATATCATAAGAACGCGTAAAGTCCTCGGCCACACCCATGATGAAGTTGTGATGGTCAGGATTACGGAAGCACGCCGTGCCCTGCGGCCGCCCATATAGATCGCGCTCGGCGATCAGGTCAAAGTCCGGAATCGTACGGTTCCATACGTCTTCGCTCCATGTGTAGGTCTTCATGCCGCGCTTCTTCGCACGTGGAATCATATCCTCCAGTACGTCGTACTTGCCGCCGTTATCCGGGGCCTTCATCGGCTTCAGCTTCGTGTTTTTGTAGTATTGCGGATGTGGTGTCGCATAGTTGCCACCAAAGAAATGGTCGTTCAGGTTCTGCACGCCGTGATCGGGAAACGGATGATCTGGAATCATGCGTCCGGCAATGCCGTTGCCATACGTCCACGATGCGATGAAGAGCGCATTCACACCGCCCTTCTCCTGCAGAATGTCCAGCACTTTCTCCGGCCCTTCGTCCTGAAACGAGATGGCCCCAATCTGGATGCCGATGGTCGGCACCTCTTTTTGCGTTGCGGCCTGGGCAAGCATCTCGCCGCTCAAACCGGCCTGTGTCGCCGCTAGGGCTGCACCGACCCCGGTGATAAATTGACGTCGATCCATGAACTGCTCCTTTAGAAGTTAAGCTTGATCGCTGCCTGCAGCGTGCGGTTCGAGTTGAGCGTGGAGGAAACGACGCCTGTTGAACTGGTGCCGATCGTCGCACCCGGATTAGCGAAGGTCGTATGATTCGCCACATTGAACGCCTCCAGACGAAACTCTGTGTTCAGAGCCTCGTGAATCTGGAAGATCTTTTTCAGCGTTGTATCAAGCTGAACCAGTCCGTCCCCGAAGAGAATATTACGGCCTGAGTTGCCGTAAGTGTACTGTGGTGCAGGGGCAAACGCATTTGCTCCATTGGGAGCAGCGGTGGCGCAGTTCGGATTCGCCGAGTCATAGAACCAGCAGGTTGGTCGGCGAGGCTGAATCGGCACGCCCGTCCGCACCGGGCGCTGGTTGCCAATACCCGTGTTCGCTACGTCAGAGCCAACTACCGGCGTGTAAGGCGATCCGCTGCGCGTTGTGAGAATGCCTGCAATCTCCCATCCGCCCAGCACGCCATTCACAATCGCATTGCTGTGATTCATAAACATGCGGTCGCGGCCAAAGGGTAGAGTGTAAACGGAGCTGACCGTCAGCACTTGGCGGAAGTCGATGTCGCACACGCCGTAGTTCAACCTATAGAGACCAATGGTGAGCGGAGCCGACTGGCTGGTGCCATTATCCAGACACTTCGAGTAAGCATACGAGCCAAGAAGCTGGAAGCCATTGTTGTAGCGCTTCTCCACCTTAACCTGCAGCGCGTTGTAGCTTGCAGAGCCATTGGTCAAACCCAGATAGAACGTACCCCATTGCGGATACGGACGGCGCGTCTGAATGGTGCCTGGGCCAGGCTGCGGAACATTGTCCGGTACAGAGATCAACTGGCTGTGGACCGTGCGATTGCCCACATACGCCACTTCCATCGAGAGATTGTTCATAATTTGCCACTGCAAAGCCAAGTTGTACTGGTGCATGTATGTATGCTGCAGCTTCTGTGGGGCTGTGTACACGTTCGGCTGAAGGCACGAAGCATAGGCGATGGCCGTACCCGGGCAAGCGGTTCCCGATGTGTTCGGCGATACAACCGGCTGACCGTTGAAGGGGTTCTGAAAGTTATATGTAGGCAGCGTACCGTTCGTTGCAGTCTGCGTTACTTCAAAGGGAACAGTCTTTGTCCACTGCAGTGACATGTTCGAGTCGAAGTAGATGGGGAAGAGGCCATACGCGGCACGCACTACCAGGTCATCCTTGCCGCCTATGCGATAAGCGAGTCCGACGCGCGGGGCCAAAATTCCAGGGCCGCTGGTGCGCAGCGACTCGGGCAGTCCCAGCGTCTCGGAACTCTCAAGGCGGTCTGAGAAGAGCGGCAGCAACAGCGGAATCTCAGGCTGCGCATTCATATCGTAGAGTTGTCCATTGCGGGTCGGCACAATGATCTTGCCGGAGGCATAATCGATCGCGCTGTTCTGTCCATTCACGCCGTTATAGAACGGGGTGTGTTCGTAACGCAGACCGATATTCAGCGTCAGGTCTGGACGCACACGCCAGTTGTCTTGAATAAAGGTCGTATACCAGTTGCCGATGCTTCCATATAGTGAGATCGGGAAGGCGCGCACAACCGTAGCAGGATATCCCGAGAGAAAGTCAGCGAAGCCATTGCCCGTATACTTGTTCGAAAAGTTGAAGACACCTTCTTGCCCCTGGCCATTGAAGAACGTATGGCGTTGATGGAAGAAGCCGAAGCCCATCACCACCTCATGTTTGCCACTGCTATAGGTGACAGTGTCGTTGTATTGCCAGGTGCGAATGCGGTTCGACTTCGGAAGACTTCCATTGCCTGACCCGTTGAAGGCAGAGTAGCCCGTGATGGTGATGTAGGGGAAGCTGGGCTGAAGCTGCGTCTGTTCAAAGCCCGTAATCCCCGCGTTTGAGACATAGTTTGTGCCTGCAAGCACCGGTCCAAAGAGAAAGATGTCTTTGTAGAGGCCAAACTTTGCCTCGTTCAGCCACTTCGCTCCAAAAGTATGCGCTTCGGTCAGGGCGATGTTTTGTGCGCGGCTATGCAACGACTGCGTGCCAAGAGTGGGGAACTGGTTCGGATCTTCTTCGTCGTTGTCGGTGATGGAGTACCGTCCCATCAGGTGATCGCGCTGAGTCAACACGGCGTCCACCTTGCCATCGCCTTTCAGAATAGTCAGCTTCTGCGCAGCGCTGAAGTTCGCCTGTGCCCGCGTCGGCAGGAACTGCAGAAAGTACTGTGCCTGCGGGGAGACAGTAACGAACCTGCTGCCGGGGGCTAGCGCTGCTCCCGTTGTCGGATTCTTAAATGTTGTTGTTGCCGGAAGGTCGTTGAAGTTTCCAAGGCGCTCCTGATCCGAGGGAACGATATTGGCGTACACAATGCCGGAGCTCTGTTTGGTCATCTCAAAGTCAGAGAAGAAAAATATTTTGTCCCTGCGAATCGGTCCACCGATCACGCCGCCAAACTGGTTGCGCTTCAGTACATTCTTATTCGTGCGGGCAAAGTAGTTGTGCGCGTCGGCCGCGTCGTTGCGGAGGAACTCAAACACCGTTCCATGGAACTGGTTCGTACCGCTCTTCATCGTGGCGGAAACCACATTTGGCGTAAAGCCATAACTTGCCGCCATGTTCGCTCCAAACACCTTGAACTCCGCCAGCGAATCTACGTTCGGCTGTACGTTCGTGCCGCCCTGCTCATACTCGGTGATGTCCACGCCGTCCAGCGACCAGCCGTTATAGATAAAGCCTGTACCGTTGATCTGCACATTCACCGAAGACGAGCGCAGTGAGCTGCCACCCGTACGCGTTCCCTGTCCACCCGGCGTATACGTCGCACCGGGAGTCAGAGCCACGAGTTGCCAGAACTGGCGTCCGTTCAAAGCGACGCTTTCGATGGATTTGTTTTCGACAACCTGCCCAATGGAGCTTTCCTGCGAGTTGATCTGTGGCGGGGTGGTTGTGACGACCACCTGCTGACTCACCTCTCCCACCGAGAGAGTGAAATCCAGGTTCGCAGCCTGCGCAGTCTGCAACGTAAGCGTCGGAATAACCGCGATCTTGAAGTTTGGTGCAGTGGCTGTGACCTTGTAGTCGCCAATCGGCAGATCCACGATGTTGTACGCGCCTACCGCGCTCGTGTCGGTCTCATGCTTGATGTGCGTGCTGATCTGCTCCGCCACAACGTGTGCGTTGGGAACAAAACTTCCTTGCGGATCATACACAAAGCCAGAAAGTGTGGCGTTTGCGGATTGTGCCGTCAGGCTCATATTGCAGAGCGTCGCCAGCACCAACAAGAGAACTGCTTTTAGCAAAGGACGATACATATGCCTCCTGCGAACCACTTTGAGAGTTCTGTTCAACAGAAAAATCAAAAAAACACGCCACAAAACGGAGCTCTTCTTCACACCCCTGTTTGTCTTAAGTGACACTCGCCTTTACTTCCCCATGGGCGAAATCTCTAAAATCTGAATAGAAGCGCAAATGTCCGGCTCGCCGTATACTTTTGCGACTGATGCACGCAAAATCTGACGTGAAAGCGCTGTAAGAGGAGTAGGAACATTCAGCGCGGGCTGCCGCCTTGAGCATCGGCTCCGGTGCAACTCCAGCTTTGGTGCGTAGCACAAAGGCTTCGTTGAACGTATTGATCAGGTTTCTGATGATCAAATTTTGCGAAAGCTTAGTATGCCGACCCATCTCTGAGTGACCGCAGCAGTAAAGTTGGATTCCCCTGCCGTATTGCAAAAGCTGATCTGCTTCATCCGACGTATAGGACCTTCGAGCAACCTCATGGCCCGCCTGTAGCAGAAGACGCGCCATGCCCATAATCCCTAATCCAACAAAGCCCAACTTTGCCATCAAAATACTCCCGTTTTAATATGGTTCATTGGTAATACCAATAAATAAAACCACACTTCTCAAAATCTGAAAATTCGTTTCTTCCATGTTCCGACAAGGCCATGCAAGTTTTTATATGAGAAGCATTTGATTCGCTGCAGAGATTAGCCGAACTTCAAAAGCGGAGCGATGGTAGGTTGATCCTACCTTTACTGTCAAGTAGGAGAACAAAGAATAATTTCACGCCATTCTTTTGGCATACAAAGTATGCTGACCACTGCATACTGAACTAGCATGAATCGGCTTCCTACATCTCCGTTGGAACGTACTACTCTTTCCGCTGCGGCTTTCGAGCGGCTTATCTCTAACATCGTCCAGGGCAAATGGAAGGCGGGAGAGCAGATTCCCACAGAGCGGGTGCTATGTCAGCAACTGGGGATAGCGCGCAACTCTTTGCGGGAGGCTCTCAAGGCAATGGAGCTTCTCGGCATGGTGGACAGTCGGGTGGGCGAAGGTACATTCGTTTGCCCGCGCTCGGAGTTTCTGTCCCGGCCTTTGCTGTGGGCTTTTACCGGAGCGAATCAGCACGAACTAAAGAATCTGTTAGAGGCACGTGCCATGATTGAGGCAGACCTTGCCTCGATGGCTGCGAGCCGCGCAACAGCGCCTGAACTTCGCGTAATCAAAGAAACTGTGTCGCTCATGGAACGCCAGATCGCCGCTGGAGAGCCTGTCCTTGAGGTAGACCTTGCCTTTCATCAGGCAGTGGGAGAAGCAGCGCACAACGAAGTTTTGGCAAACTCTGCTTTATTGCTTCGGAATATGTTGAAGTATTGGATACATTTGAAACTCATGGCTCCACATATCTGCGCACACGCACTGGAGAGACACACAGAAATCTACGAGGCCATTCGCAAAAGAGATGTGCATGCTGCCAGAGACCTCATGCAGGAGCATCTCGATGAAACTGCGGTGCAAATCACGCAGCTTACAGCAAGCCGCTCCGCTTCCCCAAAAGCACCTGCAAGAAAGGTAGCAACAAGAAAACGGCTGCAGGGAAAGTAAGGGGATGAAAACCTCATTTACACCCCGTAAAGACATTGCAGTAGAAACCATAGATGGTGCCCCTCGTCGTTACAGCATGGCGGGTTTGGGCGCTTCGTAGCCGGCAGGGAGCGACAGCCGCATGGCGGTTCATCCGCGCGCTGCGAATCCTGCAGGAAGCCCCACGTGGAAGAAGCCGGGATAGCGTGCTCGGGTGTCATGTGTTGTCGAACATGAATGCCAGTAGAAGGCAGGGGCCTGCAGGATGGCGAACTTGTTACTCCGGATTTCGAATGTGCGGAGATAGAAGATGCATTTCAGGAACACCGAAGCGCCGGAACGTCACAGGTGGTGAGGTTAGCGTGATTGAGGGTGTGCATTTGCGCGAATCTCCTTCGATTGGAATGGAGTTGCGTGGGCCATTGATTGCAAAGAGTCCACGCGACACTGGCCAAGTGCAACGATACATTGCGTTTTTTGGCACCGTTATGGTTTGGATGGTCGAACGGCTGATGCAGTTTTTGAATAGCACCTTCAAGGCTGAATTCATATTGATTGTGGCGCCGAAGACGCACTCACCCAACAGATAGGAAAGGTTTGTCAGCACTAGCGCTAAGGCGACTTTTTCGGCGATGATTCACTACTGACGAGGGCAGCGTTTATGGGCACTGCTGCGTCCAAGACCGACCGTGGAGGAGAAAGCTCAAAGTGTCGGCTAAATAATTACACAGTTGATATACAGATAAACTTTACAGTTTATCTGTATATATGAAATATTGATCTGGTGAGCAATCGCAAGTTTTCTCCTCAGACCGGGCTGGCTTCCGCGCTTGCTGTCGAGATGCGTACGATAATCCGTAGGCTCAAGCAGCGCTTACGTGAGCATGGGGGAAGCTACGACCTGAAGCCGTCTCAAATCTCCGTTCTTCTTCGACTCGAAAAGGATGGCTCGGCGACGGTTTCAACTCTGGCGCGAGCCGAAGGCATGCGCCCGCAGTCCATGAGCGCTGTGGTGATGTCTCTCGAAGAGGTTGGCCTGGTCAGTGGCGCGCCTGACCCGAATGACGGGCGAAAAACTCTGATGTCTCTTACGCCCAGATGCCTAAAGTATCTTCAGGATGGAAGAGCGGCGAGACAGGACTGGCTCACCACGAACATCTCGCAGAAGTTTTCTGCTCAGGAGAAGGAGACGCTTCGGCAAGCACTCCAACTGCTTACGCGGCTCGCTGACGAGTGATCCAACTGCGTCCTGTGTTTTAGCCGTGCCAACTTCATATACGAGGAAAGAACCTCATGCCGCTGACTACTCTTGACCCCAGCACCGCGTTGATTGTCATTGACCTGCAGAAAGGCATCATCCATGGGGATTTCATTCATCCCATCGGCGAAATCATTGATCGGACACGTGCGCTAATCGATGTTTTCCGGCAAAAGAACCTTCCAGTCGTGCTAGTCAATGTGACGGCGCGGCCGCCGGGCCGGACGGAGCAGGGTCCGCGAAGCAATATATCGTTTTCCGAGGGATGGGCCGACCTACTGCCGCAATTGGATCCTCAATCGAGCGATATTGTCGTTACTAAGCGAGGCTGGGGTGCATTTGCAACAACAGATCTTGAGGCTCAGCTCAAGGCTCGCGGTGTTACCCAGGTGGTTGTGACTGGAGTGGTTACATCCGGTGGCGTTGAGGTAACCGCATGCCAGGCCTACGAGCAGGGGTTCAATGTGACCTTCGCGATCGATGCGATGACCGATCTTCAGGAAGAGACGCACGAGTACAGCGTCAGGAGGGTCTTTCCACGTGTTGGCGAGACAGGGGCTGCGCAGGAAATCATCTCCCTCATGGAAGGGTGTTGAAAAAAGGAGCGCTGCATTATGAATTGGCTTTGGCTTGTGTCGTATTTCTTTGGGGGCGTTTTTGCGGCAAACACGGTACCTCACTTTGTTGCCGGTATGATGGGGCGTCCCTTTCAAAGTCCCTTTGCAAAACCGTCAGGCCGAGGGCTTTCCTCAGCAACGGTCAACGTTCTGTGGGGATTCTTTAATGCGGTGGTTGGCTATCTACTTGTAGTACAAGTCGGATCTTTCCGTCTGAAGACTGCAAGCCACATGCTTTCATTTGGCCTGGGCGCGCTTCTCATCAGCGTCAGTATGGCGCGTCACTTCGGCCAGTTTCACGGAGGCAATTCTCCGGAACGTTCATGAAGAATCCAGAAGCGGGTGCTTTCCGCGCTTTGAGCATCTTCAATTTTCGTGTATGGTCGGCGGGCGCTCTGATTTCCAACATCGGTACATGGATGCAGCGTGTAGCTCAGGACTGGCTCGTTCTTACGCAGCTCACGCATCATGATGCTTCCGCTGTAGGAGTTGTCATGGCGCTACAGTTTGCACCTCAGCTTCTTTTATTGCCCTGGACCGGATTTGCCGCAGATCATCTCAACCAACGCAAGCTCCTGATGGTCACACAAGCGACGATGGGCGTGTTGGCACTGGCTTTGGGAATACTTACAGTCACGGGCAACGTCCGTCTTTGGCAAGTCTATGTATTTGCGTTTTTGTTTGGCTCGGTAGCCGCATTGGATGCTCCTGTGCGCCAGACTTTTGTGACCGAGCTGGTGGGTGACGAGCACTTGCATAATGCAGTAGCTCTCAATTCGACATCGTTCAATGCCGGCCGTATGGTCGGTCCTGCAGTTGCCGGTCTCGTCATTGCAAAGGTTGGAACTGGTTGGGCGTTTGTGATCAATGGTCTATCATTCGCGGCGGTTTTGATCTCGATGTCGCTGTTTCGCGTGTCCGAACTGTATCCGAACGCGAGAGCCCGACGTACCGTCGGAGGATTTCTGGAAGGATTCCGCTACGTCTGGGGTCGCCAGGATCTCCGGGCAATCCTGGTCATGCTATTTCTGATTGGAACCTTTGGACTCAACTTCCCGATCTTTACTTCGACGATGGCGGTCAAAGTCTTCCACACCGATGCACGCGGCTTCGGGTTACTGTCCTCCATTATGGCGATTGGCACCATCTCCGGAGCGCTGATCGCCGCAGGTCGCGACAAGCCGAGGTTCGGCTCGTTGTTCGTCGGTTCAGCAGTTTTCGGGATCGGATGCACTCTCGCCGCATTGGCCCCCGGTTACTGGTGGTTTGCCGCTGCCCTCGTAATCATTGGTGTTGCTGCCTTGACACTTACCAACGCAACCAACAGCATGATGCAGCTCTCGACGGAGCCTGCTATGCGAGGCCGGGTCATGGCCCTTCGTTTAGCTGTTGCACTCGGCGGTACACCCATTGGCGCACCTATCGTTGGTTGGGTTGCCAATCACTTTGGTCCGCGCTGGGCTCTTGGAGTCGGTGCATCATCGGGGTTCGCTGCGGCTCTGGTCGCGATCCGTGTCCTGGTACGGCGAACCGGATTGAACGATGCAGATGTGGCTCGATGAGTTCAAGTCGGTTCTGAAGATTGGTATGCCGCGTTGACGTCTCGGTAGTCGTGCCTGGTTGATTTGATCCCCCACAGGATTAGAGCTGTGAAGCCGATTTATTGATCTCGCTCCGCGAAGGAATGTCATGGATGAGTACCGATAAGTGCGTTTAGCAAGACTGATAGTCTTGCAACAGTCCGTGGTCTCGGACTGCAATGCGACTCCGGTAGCTCACTTTTCAATGCCCAGGTGTCTGAGCAACCTCTGTTGTACGCTTCAGTTCAGCCTTCGTTGATCCATTTGCGGCCTGGATGGCAGACCGCTGAGTGAGAAGAGAGATAGTCATCGATATTTTCTTCCACGAGAAACGTGATGCCCAATCGAGCAAACAGATATTTGATCGTGATCTTTACGGAGATTAAATGAACTATCAAGCAGCAGAGCAGCAACGATATGACAAGACGAAACAAGAATGGTGCGCAGGTGCAGGCGTTCTGGGCTCGGTAAAATATCAATGTTCACCGGATGCTTATGTGACTGGGGCCCCGAGATAGATTTATAGCCATTTCCCTTTGACACGATAGGGCGCATGTAGCCGTTAGTGGCTAATTACGGTTACTCTTCGAGCAGTCGAGATTTAAGGATTGAGAGGTCACTGTCGGAGAGGCGGAGGGCATCTTTCCTGAAGCGATCGAAAGAACCATAGTGTTGATCGATTACGGTAAAGGCACTTTGGATGTAAGCCGGGTCGGCAGCCATCAAGACCTTCTGTTGCTCAGGCGAAAGCCTGGCAAGAATGGAAAGTGAGCTTGTTGTCGCCTGCTTGATTTGTGCGGATTGAGAGACTCTTGAGTTGAGATACCGGTTGGTCAAAGCATAATCGGCAACAACCGTTTCCATCGGTACGCCGAGCACGCGTAACAATATCGCGCTGAAGACTCCAGTACGATCTTTTCCCGCCGTGCAGTGGTAGAGCAGCGGCAAGCGATCGTTTTTTAATTGATCGAAGACGCTGGCGAACTTAGGAGCCGCATCTACGACGAACTTGCCATAGGATTTCTCCAGATATCCGCGGAGCTGATCGGGGTTTGGATTGTTTGCAAGCATCTGCGCAAGGTCCTGATTGAGGCTGCCCCTGGAATCATCTCCGATTGGTAAGGCCACATGGTCGACTGAGGGGTCGTCGATCCAGCGCTCCGGCGATTCGTCATTCTCTTGTTTGGTGCGAAAGTCACAGACGACACGAATGCCGAGGCGACTGAGGTAGGTGAGATCGTTATTAGTCAGAGTGGTCAGTACCCCAGACCTGTAGATTAGTCCCCAGCGGGTATAGTGCCCATCTTCAGTGCGATATCCGCCGAGATCACGGAAGTTGGGCGTTCCGGTGAGGGGAAGGTGGCGTATGGAGACCTCGCGCTGCTCTCCACTGTCGGGACGCAGGAAAAAATATATGCGATCTCCGGGGGCGCCCGCCGACAGAGTGATTGTCTTCTCTTGTGTGGTGATGAGAGCACTCATCCCCGACTTTCCTGTTGGATCTGAGGACGCGAAGATCTGTACGGAATGAGTGTCGCCGGTGAACTCATAACTTAGCGTGTATTTGCCGGGAGCATTTTCGATGCAATCAAGGTGGGTGACCTCGGCAGATGTCACGAGCGCCGAGGCGAAAAGGGTGAGGGCAACTGGAACGACGAATCTCATGAAGTCCTTTTCTAAAAACTAAGCCGCAGACTCATCTGAATCTGGCGAGGAGTGTTGTACTGCTGAAGGAAGATCTGCCCAAAGCTGGAAGACGCGATATTTACATTGGGGCCGGCGAATTGCACGCGATTGAAGGCGTTGAAGAACTCGGTCTTGAAGTCGAGCCCCAAAGTTTCATGGATGGGGATATGCTTCGCAACAAGCATGTCGAAGTTCAGCGTGCCGGGGCTGCGAATAGAACCGATGTAACGAGGCGCGTTGCCGAAGGCAAAAGCAGGTGTTTGAGCGAAGGCAGAAGGGTTGAAGTAGAGACTGCCGTTCGTCATCTTCCGGCCACCGGGAATGTTGGTGGAGATACCCGTAACCATGGGCCGCTCCGAACCGACACCGCCTCCGAAGGAGTTCGAGTTGTTTGGCGAACTCAGAGTATTTGGCAACCCGCTATCGTAGGTGAAGAAGCTGCCTACAGAGAATCCGCCCAAAATATATGCGGCAATACCTTTATTGAGGAAGGTCTTGTTCCTCCCGAAGGGCAACTCATACTGACCGCTGAGGCGGATAACGTTTGGCAGGTCCTGCGAAGAGATGGAACGGTCGCACTCGTGGCAGTTGTTGTCCTGGAACCCTTGTTGTGGCCCTACGAAGACTCCGATATCGCCTACATTATCGATCATCTTACTGTGGGTATAGGCAAAGAGTAGGGAGAGGCCGTCGGAGAATCGCTTCTCGATACTGACCTGTAACGCATGATAAGTAGAGTTGCCCAGGCTAGCTTGCAGTCCGGTTACATTCTGAAATTGTGGGAAGGGGCGAAGGAGCTGGCCCCGTTGAACAGTCGCCCGGCTGAGTTGGGAAGTCGGATCGGTGATGATGCCGTAAAAAGGATTGGGCACCGCTGCGAGCAACGCGCTGCCCATGCTGAGGTAAGAGTCGGGAAGTTGATTGTAGTTCTGCGGGGACATCAGATGAACGCCATTGTGACCGACGTAGCCCACGGTAAGAACGAGCTGGTATGGAAGCTGGCGCTGCACATCGAGGGAGAACTGCTCATCGTAACTGACGGACTGTTTGCGAAGCGGACCGGAGATGTTAAGTCCGACGTTCTGCAATAGGCCAAGCGAGTTGTCAGTGGGCTGAGTAAGGCCATTTGGAAACGGGCTCGAGAGGTTGAACTGTGGCGTAAAGCCATCGGCAAGTGTCGGGTTCGAGTTGGTAACAGCTGAGTACCCGAGAGAGTTGTTGAGAGATGTTGGGGCTGGTTCAAAGAAGATGCCGAAGCCACCCCGGACGACAGTACGATCGTTGATCTGGTAGGCGATTCCTAAGCGAGGGTCAAGGTGCAGATACTGTGCCTGCTGGGTGCGTCGGCCGGCTCCGTTGGTACCGACGAAACCGACACCACCTTTAAAACCACTGAAGCCTGGAACATTGAGGGGCGAGGGCGAGTCGAGATCGAGGTAGATATAGCGATTGTGGATCTCAACATCCGGTGTCTCGAAGCTGTAGCGCAAACCCGCGGTCACGGTTAGCCTCGGAGTGAGGCGGTATTCGTCTTTGAGGAGGAAGGCGAGATAGTGGTGGTGGAGGTCATAGCGAGGTGTAATGCCGCTTGTAACCGAGGCTGCACCAAGGAGTAGGTCGGCAATCCCGCGCCCGGACTGCGCGCTGGCCGCCGCAGGGTTGGGCCCCCCGGTGAAGTTGCTGTTCGCGGAGACATTCACCTGCTGAACTGTATTGAGCGTGACTGGAAAATAACGATAGTCTCCACCGAACGAGACACTGTGGTGACCCTTGATCCAGGTAAGCTCTCCTGCATACTGCCACACGGTGGATCGGTTTCGTTCAAACGCTCCCGATGTTGTGCCGATGGCGCTTGCTCCGGACATTGTGGTGTAGGGAAAGCTGAGCGAGGTGAGGCCTGCGGTGACATTCTGATTGAAGCCAAGACTGGATACGTCATAACCAAGAGTGGGAGAGCTGCGATTGGACTCGCTGTGGCCGTACGACAGGTGATGCTCGAAGATGAGGGAGTTCGAAAGCACCCATGTATGTGAGACCATCCAGCTGACACCAGGAATGCGATTGTTACCGGGTTGGGGAGAGAGGTTGTTCCCGTACGGATCGGGGTTGTTAATGTGGTTAGTGAACCAGTCATAACGCCCGAAGAACGAATGCTTGTTTGAGAAGCGGTGATCGATGCGAAGGTCCCAGCGGTTGTTATTGTTGATCGAAGCTATAGATGAGAAAAAGTTGTTGGTTGAGCTGGCCCCCTGACCCGGGCGGTTGGGCATGGGGTAGTTCTTGAGGATGTTGAACCCGGTGGCGTTGATATCGCCAGTGGGGATGATGTTGCCCTGATACGGCGACCGGATGTATCGAGTCGTGCCGGCAGGGGCTGTGGGATCGAGCCGCGTCGTATGCGGATCGTAGATTACGATCGGGTTGCCATTGGTATCGAAGGTCTGGGAGAAGTTGCCCTGGCGCTCGAGAGCTGTAGGAACGGTGGCGAAAAAAGAGCTGGCCGCCGACTGGCGCAGACCTTCATAATCGGTGAAGAAGAAGGTACGGTTCCGGCCGTCATAGAGCTTCGGTATCCATACGGGGCCACCTACGGCATAGCCAAACTGGTTGCGCTCAAAGTGCTGTTTCTTTTGTCCGGCGTTGTTGGCGTTGAATCCGTTTGCGTCCAGAACACTGTTGCGCAGATAGTCATAAACGGTGCCGTGCAGTGCGTTACTTCCATGCTGGGTAGCGAAGGTGACGACTCCCCCGCTGGTGCGACCCCACTGTGCGTCGTAGGCGGTGGTCAGAACTTTGAATTCCCGGATGAACTCTACCGACGGTATAGCTGCTACCTGGTTGGCATAGGTAAGGCTATTGGCTGCACCGTCGATCAAACTTTCAGTCGTTGCTCCCTTGCCACCGTTGATGCGGAATGAATTGGTATAGCTCTGGCTGAGATCGTTTGTGCCGGAAGCGTTTGTCGCCGCCTGTGTGACACCTTGGGCGAAGTTGACTGCCTGCAAGGGGTTACGGATATTGAGTGGAATGTTCCGTACGAACTCACTTTCCAGCACATTGCCACGGTCCGGCCTGTCGACGATGAGTTCGGGCTCCGTGGCCGTCACAATAACACTCTGAGAGATGGCTTCAGGTGCGAGCTTCAAGTCGAAATCGCGCGAGCCGTCGACCTCGATACGGATATTTTGAACTGTCGTCGTACCAAAGGTAGGGGCGGAGACCCGGAGCTCATAGTTTCCCGTGGTCAGGGGAGGGAAGAGGAAGTATCCCGAGCCATTTGTCTTGACAATGGTTACCTGGTTAGTCGAAAGCAGCTTAATCTCGACGGTGGCGTCAACAATGGGGCTCCCGCCTGAATCGTTTACATGACCGCTTGCCGATCCGCTCTGAGCGAAGGCTAGCGAGGAACAGAAGATTGCTGACAAGCCAGCCACAAGAAGTCCACGAAGGCATAAGGAGAAAAACAATTTGGGATTCGCCATAAAGTCATGCTGACATCTGCGCAGGTGCGAGTCTCCGTAATACGCCGTTACAAAGGGTTTATGTGGGGTAACAGGCCGTTCAACGTTTCTTAACATATGCCCGCTAAACTTTTTCTATGCTGCAAGAACGTCAGATCTCCGCACAATTGCAGCGGATTTTGTGTTCTGCACCTTTTCGTAATTCGACGCGATCGTCCCAGTTCTTGCGGTTCTGTGTGGAAAGAACGATGGCGGGACGAGCGTCGGAGTTGAAAGAGACGACCATTGCCGTAGCGCTCTTCCAGCGTGCGGCCGATTACGACACAAAACGCGATCCGATCGTGCGCGTGCAGGCGATGCGCGTGCGTGAGAAGCTGCTGGATTATTACGGCTCCGTTGGAAGTTTCGATCCAATCAGGATCGAATTGCCCAAAGGTGGTTATATCCCGGAGATCTCTCAAACCCCGGAGCCTACGCTCATCCCGGCTATGGCCATAGGCGAGCTGACTCTCGAGGCTGAAAAAACGAACGCCGGGGAGTTCTCTAAGCAGCCGTCAATTCTGGAAGAGGAGTCCATCGGCTCGACAAAGGTGATGACGCCAATCCGGCGACTAAGCCACGTGGTTTGGGTCGCGTTAGGAATAGCGGTTCTATGTCTTGCCGGTATGTATCTCTTAGGGAGGAGGCGGGGAGAAGGGGCCTCGTTCTCGGCCGGTCTGGTGCCGGTTGATGGAACTCCGTCACTAGTCCGAGAGCCTGCCTGGTCGGCAGACGGGAACTTTTTGGCGTACGCCGCGTCGGAGAAGGTGGGCGGACCGACGCACATCTATATTCAGGACGTACGGCATCGAAAGCCGGCGCAGCGGTTGACCAGAGAGGAACTGGAAGAGAGCCGGCCTGTATGGTCGCCGGATGGGCGCGAGGTGGCGTTTGCGCGGCTGGTGGACATCTCCCGCTTCGAAATCGTGCGTATGAGCGTGGAGCGACGGGATATACATCCCATAACGCAGGTACAACTTTTCACGCATGTCGCGGATTATCGGCCCGTGTTGGATTGGTCGCCGGATGGGGACTGGCTCTTAACCTGCGAGCAGACAGCGGAACTGGCACCGTCTCGGTTGGTTCTCATCTCGCTGAAATCGGGAGATATGCGATTGCTGACATCGCCGCCGTCGCTTTCGTCGGGAGATCTCGACGCGAAGTTTTCACCGGATGGCAGAACGATTGCCTTTCAACGGGGAGGACTCGGCGACCTGTACACGATTCGATTAAAGGGGGAGGGGGCAGCCGAGGAGAAACAATTGACCTTCGACAATCCAGGCGTGAGAGGGATAGCCTGGGCCGATGGTGGGCGCACGATTCTTTTTGGAAGCCTAAAGGACCATTCGCCTGCGTACCGTATCTGGAAGATTTCAGCCGAAGGGGGAGAGTTACGGCCGGTCACCCCTGAAGGGTTTGATGGGAGTATGCCCGCATTTTCAGCAACTCAGGGCCTGGTGCTATTGCATGCACAGAACATCACTGAAATGGTGGAGCACACAATTACCGGTGAATCTTCTCTGCGTACCTTTCTGCCATCCGGTATTGGGGATCTGTGGCCACGCTATTCACCAGACGGGAACTCAGTTGCATTTGTAAGCTCGAGATCAGGCACGCAAGAGTTATGGCTAATGAGCAGATCGGATTCTGAGCCTCGGCAACTTACGCACTTCAACGGTAGCGGGAGAGTCATTTGGGCGTCCTGGTCACCTGACGGACAATCGCTTGTATTTCCGTTTCGGCAAGATGGCGCTACGATGCTCTACACCTACAGCATCCGAACCGGTGCGTTGCGGCAGCTTACACATGCTGTTCATCGGCACTTTAGTCCCGTATACAGTGGCGATGGACGCTATATTTACTTTTCTTCGAACGACGACGGCACGCCGCGGATCTGGCGAATCCGATCGGATGGATCAGCTGCTCCCGAGCCGATGTTTTGGGAGGGATTGATGCAATTCGCCCTCTCGTCTGATAACAAGTGGCTCTATTCGGTTACAGGGCAGTCGGACGGGGTAGAGATCCTTCGGCGCGACATTGAGAGGGGGCAGACCCAACAAATTGCTAAACTGCCTGGTGAACTGGCGTCGTTCAATGACTTGACTGTATACGGGGACACTCTTTTTCTCGCGGTACGAGACAATGCCAGCACGATGGCTGATCTGGAGATGGTTAACCTGGGGTCGAAGAAGGTCACAAAGGTCACCCATGTAGAGCTATCTTCATGGCCCGACCAGACAACATTCTCGATCGCGCCGTCGCGGCAAACAATCATAGTTGCGCATCCGCAAATGGGCCGCGTCCTCCTCTATCATTGGAACCCGCCGACTCCAATCAGCCCATAGACGGGGCAATGGTTTTACTGCTGTCTTTGTGATAAGTAGCAACGTGAAGATTCACCACATGTTTTGAGTGCTCTTTATCGCATCTCCAATTCAGCAAGGTTAGTAGCGTGGTTGGCTTGTAGGAAGTATGGTCACTCCCGGATGACGGGTAAACCGCAAGCAATCCCTATCTGGCGCCCACGGGTAACGTGTTCATCGAAATAGTAGAAAAATGCGGCGGTTACCCTTATCTTTCTCTTTTTTGAGAAAGCGTCATGGCCTTGCTTTTCGAATGGACATCACCAGAGAAAATCCACGATTGGAAGATCTTTTGTGAGGTCGTCGGATGGGGTTGCCACAATCGTTTCATCGCGTAATGTGATTGTGGTCGGGGCGGTTTCAGGAAGACTGACCGTGAATGAGTCGCGGATCGGAAGACCCGAGGGTTCTTCTATCGGAGCCTTGCCGTCGATTCGGACTGGATCACGGTCCCGCGAGAAGTATCCCTGGGGGCGAGCGATAAGAAGCTGCGAAGTGTGTTGTATCGTCGCAGAGGTGGTGAGCGTCGCTTGGTCGCGGGGTACAGGGGCAAAACGAAGATTGAGGAGATTTGTGGAGCGAGGGATAGGTGCTTTGTAATAGCGAACGTGGCGTCCCTGGTATTCAAGATCAAACTCGTACTCTTGCTTAGCGTTGGCCTGGAAGGGACCCCACTTGCCATCGTCTTTGGTTGTGATCTCGTAGACCGGATCGACATGTTCAAGGGTTTTTGAACTGTCGACCGGATAGATGTGCAGATGCACTCCTGTGAGGGGAAGATTGGTCGGCGCGATGCCTGCGAATCCGGTGACAACGCCGGAGATTGTAGGAGCAGCCTCTGGTGTGATGGTAAGTGTGTGCGGCGTATTGCTGGCGATAAAGCGGTACATCTGCGCGAACGCTGTGGGCTGAAAGGCTAGCTCGCGGTGATCGAGATTCGGGAGCACTATATTGCTGGCGCCCCGCAGAGCAGGGCCATCGAAGCCGACACCGGTAGTAGTTTGTGGTGTGCCGAAGGCGACGCCGGTGGGCTGAGCGTACTTATCCAGTTTGTCGCTGCGAAGGGTAAGGAAGCGAACTCCAGACACGACTTCGGAGCCGTCACTATTGGCGCTGTTCAAGCTCTGCAGGAAATGTCCTTTGCCATTGAACTCGCCGTTCAGGTTAGTGTCGGAGGCCAATACGCCGTGGTTCGGTGTGCCGGCGAGAACAGCGTATGCAACATTCGCCGCGCCACCGCCATTGAGGATGTAGTTGCGGATCGTCAAGCCGCCCCGGCTGCTGCCCACGAGTGCAACCTGCTTGCTGTGTGTCTGCAGAAGAACACGGGTGACGAAGGCGCTAAGCTCCGCAGCGGAGTCGATTGTGGAGGAGCGGAAGGGCTCCTCGCGTGTATCGTCGGTGCGTGCGGTGGGAAGCGGAAAGCGGATGGAAAAGAGTCGATCTGAAGGATAGCCGTTGGATTCGAAGAGCCAGATGACGCCAATCCACTTGGAGGCATCATCACCATTTCCGTGCACAAAAATGATTGGCAGCGGATCGTTGGCGGTAGAAGATTGCGAGGATGGGTATAGGGGCAACGCCGCAGTTCCCATAAGGAGAACTGCGGCGAGACGACGAGCGATGACGTTATACAGGCTCATTAGAACTGTACCTTGAGAGCGAATTGAAGTTGTCGCGGTGGATAAGTGGACGTGATAACGCCGAAGGTGGTGTTCGAGATGTTGCCATCCGGCGCGGTGAAGTTGGAATGATTCAGAAGATTGAAGGCTTCCGCTCGAAAGAGAACTCGCACCCGCTCTGTGACTGGAAAGTTCTTCGATATACCTAGATCAGCCTGGTAAAAGGCGTATCCGCGAACGGTATTGCGTCCTGCATTTCCAAATGGAGCATAGTAGGCAGGGATGCTGACATTCGCCTTGTTAAGATACATGCGCGGTGTGCGCGTGCCGGATGATAATGCCAGCGGACCCGTGACATTAGGGCGGTAACTGTTGCGCCCCAATACGGAGATAACCGGGACCACCTGTTGCTGAGCGTTTGGAGTATAGGAGAGAGTGAAGGGTTCACCAGAGCGCATGTTGACGATGGTGTTGAGATCCCATCCACCAAGGAGATAGTCGACCGCGCGCGAGGTGTTCGATAAATAGCGTCGTCCACGACCAAATGGCAACTGGTAGACGATACTGGTGATGTTATTGATGGGGCGGTCGTAGTTGGAGATGCCGCGATCGGCGTTGACGTTGTTGATGTCCTGCACGCTGGTGCCATTGCCGTTATTGCTGTCAAAGGCCTGCGATCCGATATCGATGGTTTTGGACCAGGTAAAGCTGTTGAGAAAATAGAAGCCGTTATTGCTTCTTTTCTCCACACGTACTTGAAGCCCGTTGTAGTTCGAAATTCCGTAAGGAAGCGTTGCTGCGATAGAACTGAAGGTCTGGTTGGGGCGGCGCAGCTCTACGTTGGTATTTTCACCGACAGCGTTCGGGCGAGCTTGATTTATATCGTTGATGATGATCAGGTTTTTTGCGTTATTGCCGACGTAACCCAGATCGATCAGCCAGTCATGGGGCAGTTGATGTTGTATTGAGACGTAGTAACTCTGCACGCGTCCAGATGGATTGTCACGTGGAATGTACTGCACTGTGCTGGAACGGGGATCAAAGGAAGCGGGCGAGGTGAAGTTGTCTGGAAACCCCTGCTGCGTCGTGCGAAAAGAAGGAGCGGTAGGGTTAGATTGTGTAATGGTAGCAAGAACGAACCGTGGACCGTTATAGGCAAGGTAGCTTGTTCCGGTGCGGTTGGTATTGATGTAGCTCATGCCAAAGCCAGCATGGACGACGGTGTGAGGGGCCGCACTCCATGCGACTCCAAGACGAGGCGCGAGATTATTCGTATCCATATTAACCAGCGCTCGGTCATATATGGAGCCGGACTTGGCGAGAAGAATGGTATTGGTGGTGGGATCGTAATTAGAGAGCAGGTTATCTCGCTCGTAGAAGGGCGTTACGAGTTCGTAGCGAAGACCAAGATTCAGCGTGACGGATTTGCTGAGCCTGTAGTCATCCTGAAAGTAGATGAAGTTTGCCTGTTGGCGGTGGTTCACGTAGCCCGGATTGACCAGCTGGTACTGGTTTCGCGCTCCATAGAGAAAGTCGGCAAGACTATAAAGGGCTTGATTTGCAGTGATCTGCGCAGCGGTGACGACCCCTCCACCAGGAAGCGGAGTGCCGACGGCGGGAGCAGAGAAGAGGCCGGAATATACATCGCGGCCAAGGATGGGATTGACATCGAGCGTGCGGACTCCGAGCCATTGATATTCGAAACCTGCCTTCAAGGTATGAGCACCCGCGATATGTGTCAGGTTGATCTTGGGATCGAAGAGCTTAGGATGCTGAAATTGCGGACTTGTGGCCTGTCGACCGAGGGCGGCAAATCCAATCAGGGTTTCAGAGGTAATGCCACCTGTATAAGCCTTGTCTGTCGGCAGGCCCGGGATGCCAAACATCTCGAGCATGCTGGGACCACCGGCGAGCGGAGGACTTTTGCCTGCATCGGACTGCGAATATCCAAAACCCGCATCGAGCAATGTGCGTTCGTTGATCGTCCAGGTTATTCCACCCGCAATGGACTTAATGGGAACAACCTGGGTACCGTTACCGCCGCCGCCCGCGATGCCGGTGATCAGGCCGGGATCAAAAACATTGAACTCGCTCTGATCGTAACGGCCAAAGAGCCGGACCTTTTCAGAGAGATAGTGATCAATGCGAACATCACCCTTGTTGCGCCGATCTGTAATCCGGTAGAGCGCTGTATAGTTGGCGCCGCTGCCGGACGAGGTTGGGGCGGGCAAGGCAGCAAGCACCGTACTGGCAAAGCGGATGATGTCAGTGCTGGGGATATTGCCATTTGCGTATAGGGTTCCCGTATAAGGATTTCTGACTGGGACACCGGCTCCGAAGTTTCCGAGGCGCTGATTGAGTGTAGGGATAACGGTCGACTGAACCGTGGACGAAACCTCCCGATATCCTTCATAGTCGGTAAAGAAGAAGGTCTTGTTGCGCCAGATTGGACCGCCGAAGGTGAAGCCGAACTGGTTTCGGTTAAGACGGGGTTTTCCGGCGGCAGCCTTGAAGTATCCGTTGGCATTCAGGGAGGTATTGCGAATGAACTCCCATACATTGCCATGAAACTGGTTAGTGCCACTGCGGAGACTGGCTACAACTGTCGCTCCGCCGCTTCGTCCGTACTCTGCGGGTTGGTTGTTGGTGATAAGCCGGAACTCGGCGATAGCATCCGGAGGAGGCTGAACAACTTCATTGGCAAACCCCTGATTGGAGGTTCCAAAGTAGTTGTTATCCAGGCCGTCCAATAAAAAGTTATTGGCGGTGCTTCGGAGTCCGTTGACGTTGAAGGAGCCCTCGCGGAACGAACTACTGCCCCCGTAAGAGCTTGGAGAACGCATGACGCCAGTGCTGAGCAGGACAAGATCTGAGTAGTAGCGTCCATTAAGAGGAAGCTCGCGTATCTGCGCGGCATCGATGGTTTGGCCGCGGTCGGAGCTGTCAATTTGTACCAGCGGAACCGTCGCCATGACATCGACAGTTGATTGGACCTGCTCAATATGGAGATGGAAATCGATGCGTTGGCGTGCCCCAATGGTTAGCTGAAATATCTGACTTGTTTGTATGCCAAAGCCAACGTGTTCGGTCCGAATCCGGTAGCGACCGGTAGGGACAGAGGGGAATTGGAACGCACCATCGTTTCCTGTAACAGCCGTGACACTTGTACCTCGGTTGATGTCCTCAAGAGTGATTCGTGCATTAGCAACGGAAGCGTTCCGGTCGTCCGTTACTGTGCCGAGAACCGCTCCGGTGTCGAACTGTGCCATGCCGTCCAATGGGCAAAGCAAAGAGCAGACTAGAAGAAAAATGAATTTACGCATGCCTCGAACGGTAAGTTTGTTCTATCAATGCAGGGTTACACAATGATGACGGTTCGAAAAAAGTAAGTAAGCACTTACTTTTTGATCGCCGGTGTAGGGCTCAAAGAAAAGAGCGCTTGTTCTCGTTGGCGGAGTATGCTTCTCTGGAGGCAGAAGGGTTATGAAGAGTACTGATCGCCGCGTGCAGCTGATTTCTGTAGCAACCGAGATTTTTTCAGATAAGGGTTTCCACGGGACCACGACGAAAGAGATTGCCACCAAGGCAGGTGTTACGGAAGCCTTAATCTTTCGGCACTTCGAGAGCAAGGACGCACTCTATCGCGCCGTAATCGACGAGTACGCTGAAACTTCGCGGCGGCCTGAGTGGCATGCCGAAATCCGCGATTGCATGGAACGGAATGCGGATATTGAGTTGATTCGCACCCTGATTGCATACGTGATTGAAGCTTATCGGGTATATCCCGTCATGCAACGGCTGGTGCTCCTCGCGATTCTAGAGGGATTTCACAAAGAGGCAGATCGAGCGTGCCATTTGCCGAAGACTCTGCAGCGAGAGGTGATCGCCTACTTCGACCGCCGGCAAAAAGATGGGACCGTGAATGAAATTAACCCCATCGCGATTTTTCAGATCATATTCGGAATGTCTCGCAGCTACGCCATCGGGAAGTATGTGTACAAGCTCAAAGAGATGAAGATTCCAGATGACGAGGCAGTAGAGAACTTCACGCAGTTTGCCGTTCGGGCTGTTATCAAGTCTCAATAATATGAGGACGGAGCGATCTATAAAGCTGCTACATGGATATGTCGCTGCTATATTTTGAGAGCTTTTTATGACCGCTTCTATAAATTTCATCGCATGATTTTCATTAAATCTGTTGAAATATACGTTGGGTAATTCGCGATGTGAAGGGAGACTTCATGAATACAGCAAGCATTATCGAAAAGATTGACCAAGAGATAGCTCGATTGCAATTGGCTAAATCTTATTTATTGGGAACTTCGATTACGAAAGGTCCGGGACGTCCCAAAGGAAGTGCAATTGTGTCGGTCGGTCGTCGTTCCGGTGCGAAACCGGTGAAGCGCAGACTGAGCAGTGAAGGCAGAGCTCGGATCGCTGCCGCTCAGAAGGCACGTTGGGCTAAGGCGAGGAAGGCTACGAAGGCTGCAGCTAAGAAGTCAGTCTCCAGATAGGATCCGTACTCAATTGCCAATGCAATATTCAGATAGTTGCGTATCCCTGCGACAGCATTCATTCCGAAGATATGCCATATTCCTTTTGGTGACAGGGTCCTTTGTCTCTGTGTCATTTACTCGGGCACAGGGACCCATTACAGCAGCGGACGCTATTCAAAAGATTCAACATCGCTATGCTTCCGCGCCGCCTCCCAACACCGTAGACACGATCAAAGCTGGGAATCCTCAGACGCCGGTTACCGGAATCGCCACAACCTTTCTCGATACGATGGACGTTCTTCGCGAAGCATCCCGTCGTAACGAGAATCTGGTTATTACGCATGAGCCTACCTTCTACAACCATCTCGACGATACTGTTTTCTTCAAGGACGATTCTGTTTACAAGGAAAAGCTGGAGTTCATCGAGCAACATCATATGGTTGTCTTTCGCCTTCACGACGAGATTCATATGGCTAAGCCTGATCCGATTGGGATGGCGCTCGTCGAGGCACTGGGGGAAACAAAACATCTCGATGATCCTGGCGATCCGAGCCTCGTTACGATTTCCCCTGTTTCGCTTCGCGTCCTTGTTGGGGAACTGCAGTCGCGTCTTCACACGAGAACCATGCGTATTGTCGGTGATCCTGAGATGTTTGTTACCCACATCGCTATCCGCCCTGGAGCCTCTGGGCTACAACGACAGGTCAGTGCGCTTCGTCGGGAGAATGTAGATGTTCTTATTGCGGGAGAGGCTTCCGAATGGGAGACGGTCGAATATGCCCGCGACGCGACTGCACAAGGGCATCATAAGGCGCTGATCCTTATTGGTCACGAGCCTTCGGAAGAGCCGGGGATGGAGCAAGCTGCGAAAGACATCCGTTTATTATTTCCAACTCTCAAGGTCGACCATATTCCGGCTAACCAGTCCATGTGGAGTCCTGACCACCCACCTGCTAAGTAATCCGAAGCCAGGTTTACCTGGTATTGAGCTAGCTCAGATCATCTCTGCAGCGTTTCCGCGGTTATTCCCGTCATCCGTGGCGGTAGTGAGATTTTCCTGAAAAGTTGTGGTGGCTCGTTCCATGGAGTTGTATGTACAGGTGTACGATCTTACATACAACGTCCACTGATCCACTATTGGATTACCCCAATTGATAGATGGAGATTTTTATGGCAACCAACGCTCATCCTGCGGCCGATCGGTCCGTACGCTTTCGCAGTCATCTCCTTCGTACAGGCGCAATGGTTCTTACATTTCTGCTCGGTGGTACTGGAATTTCAACGTCACGGGCACAGCAGAAGACGAAACTGCCTGGCAACGACTGGATCCAGCTATTCAACGGGAAAGACCTGACCGGTTGGGAAAAGATTGGCGCTGAAAGCTGGACAGTAGAAGATAGTCTGCTGCATGGGCAGGGGCTGACCAAGGCCTATGGTTATCTCGAGACGGACAAGGACTATAAGGATTTTCAGCTCTCCCTTCGTTTCAAATGCGTGGGAGACGGAAATAGCGGGATTTTTTTTCACACCGGCTTCAAACCGAATTCGGTCGATACCACCCAGGGAGCGCAGTTTGAGATTGACTGCAACATGATGCATCACACGGGTGGCGTCTATGCGGAAAATGGGCGCGGATGGGTGGTGTGGCCGTCCCCGGAGAATGAAGGTGTGGTGCGGGCAGGGGAGTGGAACGATTATCTGGTAGAGGTAGTCGGTAACCACTATCGTTCGCGACTGAACGGTGTACAAATGGTGGATTTCACGGACCCACATCCGGGCGCTGCCGATGGCCGGATCGCGTTGCAGCTCCACTCTGGTGGGCAGGGCAACATGCAGTTCAAGGACATCTGGATTCGCGATCTTTCGGCTCGTTAAATTCGTGCCCGTCATACCAAAGCAGGTGTGACGGGCAATCTTCATGAAAAGACAACTTTCGAGAGGCGGGAAGTAGCTTGATTGGAGTCGCGTTTCGTCGACATCTGTTCGGTTTTATGGTTTTGCTCCTTGGTACGAGCCTGTCGATAAAGGCAGAAGCCCGGGCGGCTGCCACTACTCGCCCTGATGACCACAAACAGTGGAATGATTATGGAGGAGCGTCCGACGGCGCACAATATTCTTCTCTCCACCAGATCAATCGTTCGAATGTGACGAAGCTTCAGAAAGTCTGGAGTTATAGCACCGGTGATGAAAAAGGGTATGTCTTCAACCCGCTTATAGTCGGCCGTACGATGTATGTGCTTGCAAAAGGGAATTCAGTTGTTGCCCTGGATGCAGTGAGCGGGAAGGAGTTGTGGACGCATTCGTTCCATGCGAAGACTCCGCTGATCACGACACGTGGACTCAACTTCTGGGAGAGTACGGACCACACCGATTTACGGCTGATTCTTGCTGTCGATAACTTTCTTCAGGAGTTGGATGCGCACACTGGGAGATCCATCGCGGACTTTGGGCAGGAGGGACGGGTCGACCTGCGAGATGGGCTTGGGCGCGATCCGAAGAGCTTGACGCTGGTGCAGTCTTATAATCCCGGCCGGGTTTTTCGTGATCTGATCATCCTGGGTTCGGTTATGAATGAGGAATACCAGTCGGGGCCCGGGGATGTGCGGGCCTACAACGTTCGTACGGGGCAGCTTGTATGGACCTTCCATACAATTCCTCGTCCGGGAGAAGTTGGTTACGACACGTGGCCGAAGGATGCGTGGAAGAGTGTTGGCGGCGCCAATGCATGGAGTGGCATGTCCATCGACGAAAAGCGCGGTGTCCTTTATATTCCGACGGCGAGTCCGAAGTACAACTTCTACGGAGCGAATCGAACGGGAGCGAACCTGTTCGGTGATTGCCTACTCGCGTTGGATGCGAGCACCGGCAAGCTTATCTGGTATTACCAGATGGTCCATCACGATATCTGGGATTATGACAATCCCTCTACTCCCATGCTGACTACGGTGCGGCACAACGGAAAGCTGGTAGATGTTGTAGCGCAACCTAGTAAGGTCGGGTTCTTGTGGGTCTTTGATCGCGATACCGGTAAACCACTGTGGCCGGTAGAAGAACGGCCTGTACCGAAGTCCGATATGCCCGGAGAGATTACTTGGCCCACACAGCCGTTTCCATCGAAGCCCCCGGCATTTGCGCGTCAAGCCTTTACGGAAAGAGATTTGAGTCCATATCTGGACGCGGATGAGCGTACGCAGCTTAAACAGCAGTTGCACACTGCGAAGAACAATGGGCTGTTCACTCCTCCCAGCACGCAGAACACAGTAGAGATGCCAGGAAACAATGGCGGTGCGAACTTTGGAGGAGCGGCTGTTGATCCTGCAAATGGCCTGCTCTATATCGTCTCTAAAGATTTGCCTTCCATATTGAAGTTGACGCTGGCGTCTGAGGTGCCGGCGACCGGGTCCGAGGAGACGCGTGGGCGGAGCGTGTATGCCAACAACTGCAGCGTATGCCATGGTGCTGATCTTCATGGAAGACCACCTGCTATTCCCTCGTTGGAAGATGTACATGCGCGCTTGAATGATGAGGAACTTCACAACCTGGTGAAGTTTGGAAAACCACCGATGCCAGCCTTCTCACAGTTGTCGAATTCTGAGGTGGACACATTACTGGCCTACCTTAAGCATCCTGAAAAAGTAGCGGCGATACAGGAGCAAAAGGTCGAGTCTCATGCAATTGATCCCGTACAGGCTCATTATCGCAGCGGGTTCGGCTTCTTGTTTGCGAAGAGTGGATTGCCGGTGATTGCTCCCCCTTGGACATCATTGACCGCCTATGATCTGAACTCCGGAACGATTCGATGGAAGGTGCCATTGGGTGAAGTTCCAGAGTTGGCGGCACAGGGCCACTCTGACACCGGCTCTCATTTCCCTAAAACGAATCCGGTAGTTACGGCCGGGGGGCTGATCTTTACGGGCACGCGTGATCGAAAGGTGCGCGCTATCGATACGAATACCGGTAAAGTATTGTGGCAGGCAGAACTGGATGCGGCACTCGAAGGAATGCCGGCTGTCTATGAGATTGATGGACGAGAATACGTAGCCTTCTGCGCGGCGGCTCGAGCTACTACGTATACACATGCGGTCCCGGGCCATCCAGCTTCTCAGGAACCAATTCGGGGAGCATATGTAGTCTTTGCACTACCTGATTCTGGAAAGACGCACTAACCGCGATTGCATTCTTAGGCTGATTGTCGCGATATCAAGGAATGGGGGATAGAAACCTGCAGACCAAAATTCGTCTTGGCATCATGATGTTTTTGGAATATGTAGTGTGGGGTACGTGGTATGTCACGATTGGCACGTGGCTTTCGACGACACTGCATTTCTCGGGTCAACAGGTCGGTCTTGTTTCAGGCACCACCGCGGTGGGTGCTATTGTGGCCCCCTTTCTTGCCGGTCTGATTGCTGACAAGCTGTTCGCCACAGAGAAGGTTCTTGCTGTGCTGCATTTCGCAGGCGGGTTGCTGCTTTTTGCAGCTTCGCGTCAGGAAAGCTTCTTTGCCATCTACGCGATCATGCTGTTGTATTGCTTTTGCTTCATGCCTACTTTGGCCCTTACCAATTCACTCTCCTTTCGTCACATTCGTGATCCGAAGGCGGAGTTTGGCCCTATTCGAGTGATGGGAACGATAGGCTGGATTGTGATCGGCATGATTATCGGCAAGATGGGAATCGAGGCCAAGGCAACGCAACTAGTGCTGGGATCAATCGCGTCGTTTGTGATGTGTCTTTACTGTCTCACATTGCCGCATACGCCACCATTGGCACGTGATGCAGTGTTTTCTATTGCCAGTCTATTTCCGCGGGAAGCCCTTCTGCTTCTGAAGGAGCGCTCGATGGCGATCTTTGCGATTGCCTCCTTTCTCGTCTGTATCCCGCTGACCTATTACTTTACGTTTACGAATCTATTCCTGAATCAGGCGGGTGTAACAAATGCTGCCGGGAAGATGACAGTCGGTCAGATGTCTGAGTTGATCTGCATGCTGTTGATTCCTTTTTTCTTTCGTAGGCTCGGTGTGAAGTACATGCTCGGTGCCGGGATGGCAGCGTGGTCCTTACGTTATGCGCTCTTTGCCTTCGGAGACGCGGGACCACATCTGTGGATGTTTGTGTTGGGCATTCTGCTACATGGTGTCTCCTACGATTTCTTTTTTGTCACTGGACAGATCTATATCGATCGCAAGGCGCCAGCCGATCTACGTTCAGCGGCACAAGGGCTCATTGCGTTCATTACTCTGGGAATGGGGATGTTTTTTGGCTCATGGGTGGCGGGTATCACGGTAGATCATTACTCGATGGGCGGTGGTGGTCTCACAGCCACCTACAACTGGCGCAGCATCTGGCTGATCGCAAGTGCCGCCTCAGCCCTTGTTCTGGTGCTTTTCCTGCTTGTCTTTCGGGAGAGAGAGGACGTGGATGAGGCTCGATTGGCGGTTTCCGAGCCAGCTACGGGAGTGCCCCTCTAGCTATCAGAGGAGACGGTCATGAATCGTCGTGAATTTGCTATTGCTGCTATAGCGAGCCTCGCTCACTGTCGTGCTTCTCTGGTGGAGGCGAGTGAGATTGGTGGTATTCCATTTGGGATACACACTTTTAGCTTTCACGAGATACAGGAGGGAGGCATGCCTGCGGTGGATGAGATGATCATGGCCACGAGGCAAGTTGGTCTCGATTCAGTGGAGATATTCGCTCCGCAGTTAGCGCCATTCCCGATTCCCGATGGCTTTTGGAAGCAATGGTGGAGCGCCGCGCACCCGCAAGATACTAAAGCCATTTCGCAAAGCGTGCCTATTGCATCCGAGGCGATGGAGAGGCAAAGGGAGAGATTACGTCAGTGGCGAACCTCCGCGCCTGTAGAGTATTTCACTGCGATAAGAAAAAAGTTTGTTGCGGCAGGGATCTCTATCTTTGCATTGAACTATACCTTCGATGTATCGATGACTGATGCTGAGATTGATGCAGGCTTTGTGCAGGCAAAGCATCTGGGAGCAAAGGTTATTACCTCCGCCAACACGATTTCATTGGCGCATAAACTGGTGCCGTTCGCGCAGCGTCATGAGATGATTGTTGCTTTTCATAATACTGACAGTTCCGATCCCGATCGAATAGTAGCGCCGGAGGCCTATGGCAAACTATTGGCACTCTCCCCACTATTCAAAATTAATCTCGATGTAGCGCACATGTCCGCTGCGGGATACGATCCCGTAAAGTTTCTTGAAGAGCATCACGCCAATGTTGTGAGCCTTCATATCCATGATCGTAAGAACAACAATGGTGCAAGCGTTCCGAATGGTGAAGGCGACACTCCTCTTCGGGGGTTACTCTCGTTTATGCGCTCCCAAAAATTGCGTCTCCCCTCGTTCTATGAACTGGAGTGGGTTGGTTCAGGAGATCCGGTACTCGAGATCAAGCGAGACCTGCGTTACCTTCGCGGTTTAGTGCAGTAAACGGATTAAAGAGCCGCGAGATATTCGGATGCGGCGATGGAGGCCGCACTCCGAGGCAGTAGTTTCGGTTCCGCATCGACAAACAAAATCTCTGTCGAACCCAGAAAACGCGGCAAGATGTTGTTTTCGATCGCTTGTCGCACTGCGGTACGAAAGACTCCAATTTCGAAGCCCTCCATGTCGGTAAAGAGCAGACATTGCGGGTTATTCAAGTGCACGAGAATAGCCGCTGTAGTGCCCAGTGCCTCGCCAGCGCGCCGCAGCAGTCTTATCGCCTTCGTGTCACCCTGCATGGCCAACAGTTCCAGATCGCGCATGGTCGTTACTGTCAGGCCACATTCTTTCGCTGCCCGTTGAAGAGCGAATCCGCCTGCCACCATGTCAAGACAGCCATTTCTGCCACACCGGCAGAGCGGTCCTTTTGGCTCAACCTGAACATGACCTATCTCGCCTGCTCCGTCATTGTGTCCACGATAAAGAGCATTGTGCATATAGTGCGCAGAGCCGATCGTACGACCCAAGATGATGCTGGAAAAATTTTGATATTCCCGGGCGTGGCCGAAAGACTTTTCGGCCAGTGCAATCGCATTCGCATCGTTATCGACCCAGACAGGCAGCTTCAGGGCCTTGCTTATCTTTTCTGCGACAGGAGCGTCGCGCCAGTTGAGGGCAGCGGAATAACGACAACTGCCGATATGTGGGTCCACGATGCCCGAGACCGCAACGCCAATGCCACGAATGCGATTCCGCGAGATGGGACTGGTTCGCAGTAATGATGAGAAGGTTTTACGAACTGCCGAGGTGAACTCAGCGAGCGTTTTATATGAGGGAAGTGGATGCGTGGCTACTATACGACCGCACAGATCGGTGATTACTAGCGGCATCGTTATCTCTGAGGCGCTAGCCCCGAGAAAGTACGCGTGAGAGGCATTCAGTGTCAGGTGAATCGTGGGACGGCCACGAGAGCGGCCCGTGGAGGTGGTAGCGAGCTCTTCGAGCACTCCCTTTTTCAGCAGATCCTGAGTTACCTCAGAGATTGCAGCAGGGCTGACGCCTACGAGTTCGCTCATTTCGGAGCGCGAAAGTCTTTCATGCCGCAATAGCGCAGCTACTACGGCATTTCTTGCTGAGCGGAAATGGACTTTCAACCCTCTTTCCTTTCACTTAGGAGCTACTTGCGAAGCTATAACGAAAAAAGTATCTGCTCCTCAATGATTGCTTGACGCTCGGTGGGGGTATGGATATGATCCACACACCGAAAGATTCATCAGCTTTTTACCTGAATATCCTACTGCAGTCGCATCGTTGCACTGTTTTTTATTTTTTCACTTATTGAAAAAATACTGATTCCCAGAGATTCTAAGTTCGCCAAGTTCCATTTTGTTTTGATAAGCATCACTTTCTGCTCTCGAGCGAGGAAAGCCTTATCAGCACGTGCGATATTCATTCGGTAATTCCAAAAAACATGATTTTCTCCTGTATCGCTGCGGTTGATGATGTCGAGCACAGAGGCAGTAGTTCTTTGTACGGCGTTTCGCTGTCGATGGTTTAGCACATTCAAGGAGGCCGCACATGAAAGAGACATTTATAAGCCAGCGAACTGAATTTGGTTTAGAGAAGCTGACCAGCTTATTCTTCACGGGATTAAGAAGACAGATCTTGATGTACATCGCAAGTGGACTGCTGATGCTGGCGGTCATTTCTGATGTCCCTCTTTTTGCGCAAAATACGACCGCCGACGTAGTAGGTACGGTAACAGATAGTAGCGGAGCCGTTGTTCCCAACGCGAAGGTGGAGCTGACGAATATAGATACTCATGAGACCCGCATAGTGACATCAGGCTCGAGCGGGGAATACACCTTTACGCTGCTTAAGCCGAGTCGTTATTCCTTGACTGTGACCGCTTCGGGCTTTAAGGCCTTCAAGATCGACTCCTTCAGTTTGGCAGCTGGCGATCGTGCTCGCGAAGACTCTCACCTGAATGTTGGAAGTGAGGGAGAGGTCATTACGGTGGAAGCCGCGCCACCTGCTCTGCATACGGATACGGCGGCGCTGATAACCACTGTCACGGAAAAGGCTACCCAGGAACTTCCGCTTAACGGACGTAACTACATCAATCTGGTTCAGGTAACACCGGGAGCCACAGAGGGACTCAACAATGGTCTGGCCAGCGGTAACCGGCCAGATGATCGTCGCCAGACTTCATCGGTGTCTGTAAACGGTCAGGCGGATGTGATCAACAACCAGTTGATCGATGGCATGGATAACAACGAACGCGTCATCGGTTCCATCGGAGTTCGTCCTTCCGTCGATGCGATTCAGGAAGTCAGCGTGCAAACAAATGTTTTCACGGCAGAGGTCGGCCGTTCTGCAGGAGCTATTGTCAACGTCATTACCAAATCGGGTACGAACCAGTTTCACGGTACGGCATACGAGTTCTTCCGAAATGACGTGTTGAATGCGAATCCATTCAAGTTTGGAGCCAATATTCCGAAACCGAAGTACCGCCAGAACCAGTTTGGCGGGAGCCTTGGGGGGCCTATTCGGAAAGATCACACCTTTTTCTTCGCCGATTACGAAGGCCTGAACATTGTGCGCAATTTGAATCCGACGTCTACCACGGTGCCAACCTTATTCGAGCGACAGAATCCCGGCAATTTTTCGGATAATCCAGCCATTCCAGCGGCACAACAGATCGTAGCTCCAGCCAATATTGATCGGATTGGACTACAGTACTTCAACCTGTTTCCTCTACCGACTAATAGTGCACTCACGAACAACTTCACAGGGACACCGCGGAACACTCAGTTCAACAAGACTGCAGACGGTCGTCTGGATCACCGATTCAGCAACGGAGACCTCTTCTATCTGCGTTATACATACAATGCAGCCGATTCGAATATCGGTAGCCTCTTTCCCGCAACCAGCTCTGCGGCTGGAGTTATCTTTCCTGGCGGCAATATCGGAAGTTATCCAGGGCCGGCAACCAGCCGTGCGCACCAGGGGCAATTGAATTACATCCATACCTTTACTTCGAATGTACTGCTGGAGGCCAAAGCCGGTTACACGCTTCTCAATAACGCACAGTATCCGCTGAACTACGGCAATAACATCAACACGGCCTTCGGACACCCCAACGTTAACGTCAGTACGCGCACCGCGGAGCTTGGCGCTGTGAATATCAGCCAGGGAACAGGAGCAAATTTGGGGAATCGTCCACCGATCATATATCTGGAGAACACCTTCCAGTACGAAGGCATGCTCACCTGGATTCATGGCAGACAGACAATCAAGATTGGTGGAGGTTTGATTCGTCGCCAGGGAAGTACGACTCAGACAGATACGGCGAATGGAAACTGGACCTTTGGTACCTTCTCCCAATTATTGTCGGGTGATTTTTTGACCGTACAGCGCAATGCGATTTTGTATACACCTCACAATCGAACATGGGAGCCGCACGGGTTCATTCAGGACGACATCCATCTCTCTCCGACATTCACGTTGAATGCAGGTATTCGCTACGATCTGTTTACTCCTTATACTGAGATCAACAATCGTCTTTCGAATTTCGACACGGGGCTCGCGAAGATCGTAGTTGCTGGCCAGAACGGAATTGATGGTCATGGAAATATCCGTACCGATTACAGCAATCTGGCCCCACGAATTGGTTTCGCGTACACGCCTATCCCCCGCACAGTAATTCGTGGCGGCTTTGGTATGACTTTTGCACCGGAAAACATGACATCCGGCGCAGCACTGGTGAATCAACCATTCACTGCCACGTTCGGTCCGTATGCTCCGACAGCCCCGCAAGCCGTGTCTGCGGGCATAACCAAACTTGCAAATGGCCTCCCAACATCTGTACCGGCGAGTGCGACGAATCCGGTTGGAGCAGTTACAGCGGCGCTTGATCCGCATTTCCGTTCAACCTACATTGAGCAGTTCAATTTGACAGTAGAAAGGGAGTTCGCTGGTTTTGTCGGTAGCCTCTCTTATGTTGGTGAGCTTGGCCGGCGTGGAGCCTACTATCTAGGCGATTACAACACTGCCACTCCAAACTCAAGAACCTATGCAAATCCGAACGACACGACCACAAATACGCC
>Ga0255336_100569_pt1 | contig 51661 bp, 48 predicted proteins | sample MeOH1_35cm_T3_17_FD_189102 | JGI IMG/M metagenome (GOLD analysis project Ga0255336, IMG submission 189102) | Sandy soil microbial communities from University of British Columbia, Vancouver, Canada - MeOH1_35cm_T3_179 | ecosystem: Engineered > Artificial ecosystem > Sand microcosm > Unclassified ... | reverse complement strand
GCGGAGCACCTTTGATTGGAAATCCGCGATGAACCAGTTTGCTATTCTGTTCGGTGAACGATTTACGCAGGCCCGTTGAGCACGAGGGTTTTTAACCGCCTCGCCCACGAAAATGCGGACAGGTCCGTTCAAAGCGGCTTTCTTTGCCTACTTTCTTTGCCGCGGCAAAGAAAGTAGGTGCCGCCCCGCACAGGGGCAACGCTAATAGACCACTAAGAAAGCAAGGAAAGGCCAAAACCCCAAAACCACCCAAGCAAACCACCAAGCCGAGCAGGCAAACAAACCTTCACCTCCCCCCCGACAACCCTCTCTCCAAAGCCGCAACCCCCGCCGGCAAATCCACCTTAACCCCGAGATCAACCATAGTCCGCCCGAGCGCATGCACAGTACGAAAAAGATTATGTTCCCGACACTGCTCCCCCATCTGCCCGACGCGAACAATCGGCAACCCAAACGACCCCGAAATCTCCACCTGATGCATCCGCGAGATATGCGCACAAACATCCGCAGGACTGAGCCCATCAGGCACCTCAATCCCGACAACAGAATTCAACCGACAAGCCTGCGGCGCATACAACCGCAACCCCATCGCCACCACCCCATCCTGCAACGCCAGCGAACACCTCAAATGCCGGGCAAAGCGCTTCTCGAGCGTCTCGGCACACACCAGCCGCAAAGCCTCATGCAAAGCCAGAACCCCAGAAACAGGCGCCGTATAGTGATACCCCGCGTTATGCCAAAAATTCTCAGCAAGCCTCGCATCCAGACACCAATGAGCGTTCGGCGCCGTGCGCCCCTTTACCCTCTCCCACGCCGCATCTGAAAACGCAATCAACGACACGCCCGGAATCGACGACAACCCCTTCTGCCCACCCGTAATCACCGCATCGATCCCCCAGGCATCCATCTCCAACGGCATCGTGCTCAACGTGCAAACCGCATCGACGATCACCAGCGCGCCGGCCGCTTTCGCCAAAGCGGCAATCTCCTTCAGCCGATAATTCCACACCGTATTGGACGTCTCGCCCTGCACCACCGTCACGATCTCCGGACGCTCACGCCGGATCGCCTCGGCAATCTCTTCGAGGCTCGCCACAGAGCGGTCGGCGACATCGAGCGTGCTGACCCGCGCACCCACGCGCCGGCCCATTTCCGCCATCCGTTCGCTGAAGAAACCGTTCTTGATGGACAGCACACGCGTGCCATCCCACGCAAGGTTCGAGATCGCCATTTCCATCGCGGCCGAGCCAGGTCCGGCCACACCCAGCACCCATTTCGAGTTCGTCTGGAACACGTAGCGCGCCATCGACTTCACCTGGCCGATCACCTTCACCATCGTTTCGCCCAGGTGATTGATCACGATCGCGTTGGCCTTGGCCACCGCCGCGGGAATCGGCACGGGGCCGGCGCCCATCATCAGGAGCGGCTCTTCGGGAAGAATGGCGTCGAGCGACTCGACAACCGGACAGGGCACTGCGGAAAATGCGGATGTGATGGATGAAGTCGGCATGATGATCGGTACGTGAATGTCAGAACGCAAAGGAGCAAACGGCCCCGCCAGCGTTGACGCTGGCGAGGCCGCGTGTTCGATCATTCACCGATCCGCGCAGTTGCGCAAGTTTTTTGACTATGCCTGACCCCGCGACACAACCGGCAAAACCGTCATTTCACCGCTGTCTTATCGAGTTTCTTGCCGGTCGCCGCGTTGAAACGCTCGACATACTCCTCGATCAGCTTGCGCAACGCGCGCCCGATCTGCCGGTAGTCGGCTTCGTTCAGGTTCGCCAACGACACGCGCCCCGACGGATGCTGCGTGCCGAAGCCAAGCCCCGGCAGCAGCACGACCCGCGCCTCGCGAGCGAGGCGGAACAGCATTTCGGAAGGCTGGGTGTTCTTCAACAGCCAGTCGACGAACTCACGCCCGAACATCCGCTCGCCGAGGAACTCGACGTCGAGGATCGTGTAGTAGTCGACCTGATTCGGATCGTCGTCCTCGAAGGAAATGCCGACCTCTTCGTAAAGCGCCTGCTTGCGCTTGCGAATCAAACGCTTCAACGCGTTCTTGTAGGCGTCCGGCGTGTCCATCAGCGAGAACAGCGAAAACAGCACCATCTGCACCTGCTGCGGCGTCGACAGACCCGCGGTGTGATTCAGCGCGACCGTGCGGCTGTCGGCCACCAGCCGGTCGATGAACTTGAGCTTGTCCGGCTCCGTCGTGATCGATTCGTAACGCTCGTGCAACTGCTTCTTCGTGTCTTTCGGCAACTCGGCGATCAGCCTGTCGAGCACGTTGTCGCGATGCGTCGCGATGGTGCCGAGGCGCCAGCCGGTCGCACCGAAATATTTCGAGTACGAATACACGAGAATGGTGTTCTTCGGCGCGAGTGCGAACAACGAGACGAAGTCGTCGGCAAAGGTGCCGTACACGTCGTCGGTCAGCAGGATCAGATCGGGCCGTTCCTTGACGATCTCGGCAATGTATTGAAGGCTTTCGTCATTGATCTTCACCGAAGGCGGATTGCTCGGGTTCACGAGAAAGAACGCCTTCACCTTCGGATCGCGCAGCTTGTCGAGTTCCTTCTTCGAATACTGCCAGCCATTGGCCACGTCGGCTTCGAGATTGACGACGTTCAACCGGTAGTCGTTCAAGCGCGGAATCTCGATGTACGGCGTGAAGATCGGCATGCCGAGCGCGATCGTGTCGCCCGCCTTGATCAGGTGATTCTCGCGCAGGGTGTTGAAGATGTACGTCATCGCGGCCGTGCCGCCTTCCACCGCGAATATGTCGAATTCGCCGACAAAAGGATGGTCGCCGATCATCTCCTTGCGCAGATACTGCCCGACGATCAGTTCGGACAGCTTCAGCATGCGGTCCGGCACCGGGTAGTTCGAGGCGAGAATGCCCTCGCACATTTCGTAGAGAAAGTCGCCGGCCGAGTAACCCAGCTGATCGCGCACGTACGACACCGCACCGCGCAGAAAGTCGATGCCGGCCACGCCCTTGTTCTCGCGCAGGAACAGATCGAAGCGTTCCTCGAGGCCGTCGTGCCGCGGAAAGCCGCCCACGCCCTCTGGCATGTATGCGAACGAGCGCTCCGATTCGCGCATCGCAAAGAGGCCGAGTTGCCAGAAACCGTGGCGCGGAATGGTCGCGAGAAAATTCGGGTTGCCGCGCCCGGCGTTCAGCATCGACACGTTGGCGGGCCGCTCCACGGCGCTGCCGCCGGCGGCCTTGATCAGTTCGTCCTTCAACTCGAACGGACTCAGCGCCGACATGCCCGGTTGCGCCATATCCACGTGTTTCTTGTCGCCCTTCTCTTTTGCCATGATGCGTTCTCCAATGAACCAGGTGAAAGATGCCGGCGCGGCGAACAATCGCCCGGTTGGCGCCGGCGTAACAGAGATCGATAGAGGCGTGCGCTAGACGAGGCCGACCACGAGCGGTCCGAGCAGCGTCAACGCGACGTTCGCGATCGCGTACGTGATCGCGAACGGCACGGTCGGCACGGCGCTTTCCGCCTTGTCGAGCACGCCGCCGAACGCCGGATTCGCACTGCGCGAGCCGGTCAGCGCGCCGGCCAGAATGGCCGCGTTGTCGTACTTCAGCACGTAGCGGCCGAACAGCATGGTGAGCAACAGCGGAAACAACGTGACGAACACGCCGAGCAGGAAGATCGTCATGCCGCTCTGTTTGACGGTGACCACGGCCTGCAGGCCGGAGTTCAAACCGACCACCGCCACGAAGGCCGCGAGGCCGAAGTCCTTCAGCAGTTGCGAGGCCGCTGTCGGCATCACGCCATACATCGGATACTTGCCGCGCATCCAGCCGAACAGCAGACCGGCCAGCAGGCAGCCGCCACCCGAGCCGAGCGTGAGCGGAATGCCGGCGACATCGACGACGATCAGCCCGATCAACAGACCGAGCACGAGGCCGACGCCCATATAGATGAAGTCGGTCTTGTTGGTATACGGCAGCTCGTAGCCGGCTGCCTCGACGGCGCGCTTGGTGTCTTTCGGCGAACCGTAGAAAGTGATGACATCGCCGTGCTCCAGGATGGTTTCCGGCAGGACCGGCAGTGGCTGACCGGCACGCGAAATACTCTGGATGTAGACGCCGTGCCGCATATCGCGATCCACCACTTGCCGCGCGGCGGCGATCGTCGTGTGGTTCATGCCCTTGCGCGTGAACACGCCTTCGCGCGTCTGCATGACGACGCCGACATCTTCGACGGTGGCCACCTCGCCGCCCGCCGCGCCGAATTCGACCACCGCCTCGCGGCGGCCGACCACCAGCACCACGTCGTTGGGCTTGAGCACCAGATCGGGCGCCGGATCGAGCGGCTGGCCGTCACGCTTGATCCGCTCGATCGTCAACAGATCGCGATGCAGCGTCTCGACCGCCTTCACCGTTTTGCCGGCGCTGACATCGATCTTGTACGCGCGGCCGACCATTTCGGGCAACGCCGAGAGTTGCCCCGGCCCGGTGGCCGTCGCACCCGAGGCCAACTCACGCTCCACTTCGAGCGAGGCATCGCGCAAACTTTGCCCCATGAATTTCGGCAGAATATTCACGCATACGATGATCGCGCCCAGCGAGCCGAACACGTAGGTGACCGCATAGGCGATCGCCACGTCCGATTGCAGCGACTTGACCTGATCGGCGGGCAGGCCGAGACGCGCGATCGCGTCGCCCGCCGTGCCGATGATCGCCGATTGCGTCAGCGCGCCGCCCGCCAGTCCGGCGGCGAGCCCCTTGTTGAGGTGGAACAGCTTCGCGCACACCACCACGGTAATCAGCGCGGTGACCGCCAGAAACACGGCCATCGCGATCTCGCGCAGCGTCTTGCGGTTCAGCGAATTGAAGAAGCCCGGACCGGAGTCGTAGCCCACCGCGTAGATGAAGACCGCGAACATGACCGACTTCACGCCGTTGTCGATCGTCACACCCGCCTGACTGATGACCACCGCGGCCAGCAACGACCCGCCCACGCCGCCCAGCTGAAACTTGCCGAAGTTGATCTGTCCGATGAAGTAGCCCGCCGCAAGCGACAGAAACAGCGCCATTTCCGGTGATTTCTGAAAAATGTGATGTAGCCAGTCCATCGTGCCCTCGCTGGATAGTTTGCGATACTGAGTACGGGTTGCTGCCTGCGCCTGCGCGGCCCGCTTCAGTCGCGCTGCGTGCGCCGTCTGCTGCATCGGCCGAAGGCGACACGTCACCCCGGCCTATCCGCCCGCCTAGTGGAATTTCCCGGCGAGGCCGACTACCACTGGTCCCATCAGCGGCAACAGAATGTTCGAGAGTGCATACGTGATCGTGTAGCCGATCACCGGGGTGGAGTTGCCGGTGACGCCCACCAGTGCGCTGATCGCGGGCGTGCTGCATTGCTGGCCGGCAATCGCGCCGAGCAGCATGGGCGCCTCGAGCTTGAGGAACATGCGGCCAATCCATAGCGACAGCAGGCCGGGTACGAGCACCATCAGAATCCCCGCCAGCGGCAATGCCAGCCCGTACTCGCGCACCAGCTTGATGGCGTCCGGTCCCGCCGACAAACCCACCGCGGCGATGAAAGTGGCAAGGCCGAAGTCCTTGAGGATCTGCGCCGCCGCCGAAGGCAACGAACCGATCACCGGGTAACGCGAACGGATCCAGCCGAACAGCAGCCCTGACAGCAGACAGCCGCCGCCGGTGCCGAGCGCGAGCGACACGCCGCCGACCCGCCCGCCGAGATGACCGATCGCCATGCCGACCAGCACGCCGAGTCCCAGATAAACGAAGTCGGTCTTCTGCGTGGCCACCACCATGTAGCCGAGGAGCTTCGCACCGCGCTGGACATCCGCCTTTGCGCCCACCAGCGTCAGCACGTCGCCGCGATTGAGTTCGGTGCCGGGCAGCGCGGGCACCGTGGTCTCGAGCCGGGTGACCGCCGCGATGTAGATGCCGCGGCCGTTTTCCGGCGTCGCCTGATCGCGTACCTGCGCGACGGTCAGGCCGTGCAGATCGCGGCGCGTCAGCACCACGTCGAGCTTCTCGGCCATCACCTGGCCGAACTCCGCGCCGTCCACTTCTTCACCGAGACCGGCCGCGGCCGCCACGATCGCTTCGCGCCGCCCGCCCACCAGAATGACGTCGCCGGGCGCGAGCGTGAGTTGCGGCTCGGCCGGCACTTCAGCGCCGTTGCGCCGCACGCGCTCGACCGTCAGGTTGAAGCCGTACTGCTGCTCGAACGCGCGGATCGTCGTGCCGGCTGCCGCGCCCACGTGGAACGCGCGGCCCACCAGTGCCGGCGCCGCGGCGCGCTGCCCCTCGCCGTACGCGCCTTCACCGCCGAGCTTGCGCCACACGCGCTCGGCCTCGTCGCGCAGATTGACGCGCAGCAGCAACGGTGCGAACTGGCTGGTGAAGAGCACGATGGTGATCAGCCCGAACAGGTAGCTCACGCTGTACGCGGTCACGATGTTCGCCTGCAGGCGCAGCGTTTCGGCGTCGCTGAAGCCGAGCTTGGCAATCGCCTCGGACGCCGTGCCGATCACGGCGGACTCCGTCGCGGCGCCGGCCAGCAGGCCGGCCGCCGTGCCGGCGTCGAGCCGCATGACGGCCACCGCGATCATGATCAACGCCAGCACCGAGACGATCTCGACCACCGACAGCAGACCGTAGCGCCAGCCGCGCCCGATGTTGGCGAAGAACTGCGGTCCGCCGGTGAAGCCCAGTGCGAAGATGAACAACGCAAACGCGATGTTCTTCAGGTCGGGCGCAAGGCGTGCGCCGGTCTGACCCAATAGCAACGCAACGATCAACGTCCCGCATACGCCGCCCAGCTGAATGGGCCCGATGCGGAAAGAACCAATGAAATATCCGATTGCAAGGCTTGCGAACAGCGCGATCTCGGGTTGAGATCTCAGCAATTCACCGATCATGTGGGCTCGCCGATTTTCTGGTTTATTAGCAGGGGGCTGAAGAATTCATTGCAGAAATGCTAATGAAGTCATTTTTCCCCTATGACGCACGCATTACCCAACCGGCATAATGATTGAGTAAAAACACAATTTATGGCAATAGAATGACGCGAGTCGCGTCCGAAGGAACATGCCGCATTGCAGCGACGGCGGCGGTGAAGATGGCTTTCCGTTAGTTCGACAGTCACGCTTTCCTCGCGAAGTTGCCTAACGCCGTGAAAAAGACCTAGGCTGCTGATGGCCAATTACAACAGCAAAAGGCCAATTGCAACAGCAAAATGAACATGCATTCTTGAATTGCATTTTTAATAAATATTGTAGTTCGACAAGGCTGTCAATATTATTTTCAACTCGCGGCCGATTCGTCTTCGCAAAAAATGATCTTTAGCAATGGCACGCATTTCTTTGGAGCCCGACATGCGCGTGATTCTGTTCAGCAGCCGCCAATACGACAGCGACACGTTCAGCGAGGCCAATGCGGCGCATCGCTATGAATTGCATTTCCAGGAATCGCACCTCGACAGCGAGACCGCCGTCCTCGCTCAAGGCTATGAAGTGGTGTGTCCGTTCGTCAACGATCGCGTCGACGCGGCCGTGCTGGAGCGGCTCCACGCCGGCGGCACGCGCATGATCGCGTTGCGCTCGGCGGGCTTCAATCACGTCGATCTGGCCGCGGCCGAGCGTCTCGGCATCACGGTCGCGCGGGTGCCGGCCTACTCGCCGCACGCGGTGGCCGAACATGCGGTCGGTTTGATTCTGGCGCTGAACCGGCGCCTGCCGCGCGCCGCCGCACGCACGCGCGAAGGCGACTTTTCGCTGCACGGACTGCTCGGCTTCGATCTGCACGGCAAGACCGTGGGCGTGATCGGCACCGGCATGATCGGTCGCGTGTTCGGCCGCATCATGGCAGGCTTCGGCATGCAGGTGCTCGCGCACGACCCCGGCACGCCCGCCGGCGACCTGCTCGCGCTAGGCGCTCGCTACGTGCCGCTCGACACGTTGCTCGCCGAGTCCGATGTCGTCAGCCTGCATTGTCCGCTGGTGGCGGGCACGTACCATCTGATCGACGGCCCCGCGCTTGCAAAAATGAAGCGCGGCGCGATGCTGATCAACACGGGCCGCGGCGGTCTCGTCGAAAGCAATGCGCTGATCGGTGCGTTGAAGGACGGCCAGCTCGGTCACCTCGGGCTCGACGTGTACGAGGAGGAAGGCGGCCTGTTCTTCGAGGATCACTCGAACCTGCCCTTGCAGGACGACGTGCTGGCGCGTCTGCTGATGTTCCCGAACGTGATCGTCACCGCGCACCAGGCGTTCTTCACCCGCGAGGCGATGAGCGAGATCGCCCAGACCACGCTCGCGAACGTCGCGGCGTGGCAGGCCGGCACGCCGCGCAACGTGGTGCGCGCGACGGCTTAAGCGCCGCGGCTGTTGGTCAGCGCAGCCGCGCGGACCACTGTTCGTGCGCCTGCCTGGACGCCGGCGCTGGATCAGCGGAGCGGAGCGGACCACTGTTCGTGCGCCCGCTCAGACGCCGCCACTGCCACCCAGCGGAGTCGCGCGGACGACCGTGCGCGCATCGTCGGCCGCGCCGCAAAGCTCACGCAGCAACGTCGCCTCGCGCTCATGCACTTCCACCGGAAACCAGCGCGCACCCGCGGCGGCCAGGTAGCGCGCGCGGTGCTGGCCGTTGCGAAACGCCACCACCCCTTCGCGCTCCAGCCCCACCCAGCCGAGCAGACCCGGCCCGCGACGCGTCGAGATCGTCACGTACGGCATCTGCGGAATGCGCGGGTTCTCCGGATCGAGAAACTCGCGAATGCCGCGCACCTTGCCGGAATGCCATTCGGCGACCGGCTTCAAAACATAATCCGTGTTGTCGCGATCGGCGCAGGCCAGCAGCTTGCGCACGTCGACGAGTACCACCTGATGGCGCGTACCGTCCGTGACGAAAACGCGCTTCAGGCGCACATGGTCGTACCATGAATGCTCTTGCAGCGGCACGATCCAGACCGTCTCGGCACAAGCCGGCGCGGCAGTTGACGATGAGTTGGACAAGGGCAAAGGCAGGCTCGATAAGCTGGCGAAAAATCGCCAGCGCGTTAGGAGAGCGCTAAAGCTACGAGCCGATTGTGAAAGAAGCATGACAGGCCACGGTATTAACTACGCTGCATGAGCACCTTGCGCGAAACCCCGTACGACGAGGTGACGCGCCGCTACGGAGACAACGATGTCAACCACGCTCAATTTCAATGACCACGTGCGCATCGAAGCTAACGAGGCTATCGGCGTCGCCACGATCGTTCTTGAGCGGCCCGCGCGCCGTAATGCTGTCGACCGCCCGGTCGCGCAGGCGCTCAGCGCGGCGTTCGCCCGTTTCGAAGCGGAGCCGGCGTGGCGCGCGGCGGTGCTGTTCGGCGCGGGCGGCACCTTCTGCGCCGGCGCGGATCTGAGCGCACTCGCCGACGACACCCGCCGCAACGAACTGCACGCCGACGGCAGCGGGCCCGGCCCGATGGGCCCGACGCGCATGAGCTTCAGCAAGCCGGTCATTGCCGCGATTGCCGGCTACGCGGTCGCGGGCGGTCTGGAGCTGGCTGCGCTGTGCGATCTGAGAGTGGTCGAAGACGACGCGGTGCTCGGCGTGTTCTGCCGGCGCGTGGGGATTCCGCTGATCGACGGCGGCACGATCCGGCTGCCGCGTCTGATCGGCCTGTCACGCGCGCTGGACCTGATTCTGACCGGGCGCGCGGTGAGCGCGCAGGAAGCGCTCGGCTTCGGTCTCGCCAACCGCGTCGTAGCCAAAGGCACGGCCCGCGCGGCGGCCGAACAGTTGGCCGCCGAACTGGCCGCGTTGCCGCAGGCGGCGTTGCTTGCGGACCGCCGCTCCGCGCTCGAAAACAGCATGCTCGACGATTTCGCCAAAGCTTTGCGTCGGGAAGGCGCCGGGGGCTTTCGCGCCGTCTTCGACGAAGGGGTCGCTGGCGCGGCGCGTTTCGCCGAAGGCGCCGGCCGCCACGGCAACACCCTCGATACCGGCGACGGCACGCGCTAGACGCGCCGCGATGTGCCACGAGAATAGCGCCGCCGCAGCCTTCAGCAAAAAACAACAACTGCGGCTACGGTCAGCAAGGCTGTTTTGACTTAGGTAGAATCCCCTACTGCTTTACCCCTTGTCCGGCGCACGCGTTCTCGCCCCGAAAACGCGCGCCGGCCGCGCGACGCTCCCCGCCGCGCCGATGCACGCTCCCTTCATCATGCCTTTGCCCCTGCTCGCCCTTGCCGTTGCCGCTTTTGGAATCGGTACCACCGAATTCGTGATCATGGGATTGCTGCCCGATGTCGCGCGCGACCTGGCCGTCTCGATTCCGGCGGCCGGCATGCTGGTGTCGGCGTACGCGCTCGGCGTCACCATCGGCGCGCCGATCGTCGCGATCGCGGTCGCCAACATGCCGCGCAAGAAGGCGCTGATGAGTCTGATCGGCGTGTTCATCGTCGGCAATCTGCTGTGCGCGGTGGCGCCGGGTTACGCGGTGCTGATGGCCGCGCGCATCGTCACGGCGTTCTGCCACGGTGCGTTCTTCGGCATCGGCTCGGTGGTGGCCGCGGGCCTCGTCGCGCCGAACCGCCGCGCGCAAGCCATCGCGCTGATGTTCACGGGCCTCACGCTTGCCAACGTGCTGGGCGTGCCGCTCGGCACCGCGCTCGGCCAGGCGGTGGGTTGGCGCGCCACCTTCTGGGCGGTCACGGGCATCGGCCTCGTCGCGGCGGCCGCGCTCGCCGTGTGCCTGCCGGCGAAGATCGAGACGCAGAAGGCGAGCCTCGTCCGTGAATTCAGCGTGCTGAAGAACCCGCAAGTGCTGATGGTGCTCGGCATCAGCGTGCTCGCGTCGGCGAGTCTCTTTTCTACCTTCACGTACATCACGCCGATTCTCGAAGACGTGACCGGCTTTACGCCGCATGCGGTCACCCTCGTGCTGCTGCTGTTCGGCCTGGGTCTGACGGTGGGCAGCACGCTCGGCGGCAAGCTGGCCGACTGGCGGCTGATGCCGTCGCTGGTGGCGTTTCTGCTCGCCATCGTCGTGATTCTGACCATCTTTGCCGGCACCATGCATGCGGAGATCCCGGCGATGATCACGATTTTCGCGTGGGGTGTTCTGGCCTTCGCCATCGTGCCGCCGCTGCAAATGCTGATCGTCGACCGCGCGAGTCATGCGCCGAATCTGGCTTCGACCTTGAACCAGGGCGCCTTCAACCTCGGCAATGCGACGGGCGCGTGGCTCGGCGGCATGGCGATCGGCGCGGGCGCACCGCTCACGACGCTGCCGTGGGTCGGTGTGGCGACCTCGATCGGCGCGCTCGTGCTGACGCTGTGGTCGGTGTCGATCGACCGGCGCGCGCAACGGGTCGCCGTGGCGGGCTGATTGGCCTGATCGGCGCTCTTATCGGCGCTTATCCGTACCCTGCGCGACGACTCACCGCCACACTCGTGCCGGCCAGCCGGCGCAGCAACGGCTCACATCGCAACCTCGATCCAGACTGCGCATGACTCGCGGCCGTAGTAGCATCTCGGCCGATGAAAGTCATCCTCACTCGCGATTTCCTCGCTTTGATCCTCAGTGTCGCCGTTGTCGGACTCGGCAGCGGCGCGACACTTCCCCTCACGGCCCTCGCGCTCACGCAAGCCGGCTATGGCACCGACGTGGTCGGTCTGCTGACGGCCGCGCAAGCAGGCGGCGGCCTCGTCATCGTGCCGCTCGCCGGCTGGATCGCGGCGCGCTTCGGCGGCCGCCAGGTGATCGTCGGTGCCGTGCTGGTGGTGGCGCTCGCCACCGCGCTGATGCAACTCACCGCGAACCTGTGGCTCTGGGCCGTGTTGCGCGTGCTGTGCGGCGCGGCACTGATGCTCCTCTTCACGATCGGCGAAGCCTGGGTCAACCAGTTGGCCGACGACGCCTCGCGCGGCCGCGTCGTCGCCATCTACGCCACCAACTTCACGCTGTTCCAGATGGCGGGGCCGGTGCTGGTGAGTCAGATCGCGGGCTTCGCGCACTGGCGCTTCCTGCTGTGCGGCGCGATCTTCCTGCTGGCGCTGCCGATGCTCGCCGCGATCCGCACGACGCCCCAAGCCTCCGACGACGAGCACGCGGCGCACGGCAGCTGGCGTCGTGTCTTACCGCAGATGCCGGCGCTCGTGATCGGCACTGGCTTCTTCGCGTTGTTCGACACGATCGCGCTCTCGTTGCTGCCGCTCTTCGCGATGTCGCACGGCATCACGAGCGAGGTGGCCGTGCTGTTCGCCTCGGCTCTGCTCCTTGGCGATACGACGATGCAGTTTCCGATCGGCTGGCTCGCCGACCGGCTCGGCCGCGAGCGGGTGCATATCGGTTGCGGTGTGGTCGTCGTAGCGTTGCTGCCGTTTTTGCCTTGGGCGGCCACTTCACCGTGGCTTTGCTGGCCGCTGCTCTATGTGCTCGGCGCGGCGGCAGGCGCGATCTACACGCTCTCGCTGGTGGCCTGCGGTGAACGCTTTCGCGGTGTCGCGCTGGTGTCGGCCAGCTCGCTGGTGGGCGCCTCGTGGAGCGCGGCCAGTTTCGGCGGCCCGCTGGTGGCCGGTGCGCTGATGAAGAGTGTGGGTAACGACGCGATGGTCGGCGTGCTGCTCGCTGCGGCGTTGGCGTTTCTCGGCGCGGCCCGGTGGGAGAAGCGGCATGCGCCGGTGGGGAGCGTCGGCTGATAGCAGACTTTGACGCGGTGTCGCCGCGTGATGATGCGCGAATAGCAAAACGGGGAAGCCGTTCATCCTGGCTTCCCCGTTTTTCGTCATGCGGCTTGCATGCTGCTCGCGCGGTCTTTCAGCGTCACTTCAACGCCGGCAAAATCTCCCCGACGCACACCCCGAAGCCCACCCGATACCCGTCGCCCTGGCACCAGCCGGCCAGCGTCAACTCGTCGCCGTCCTCGATGAAACTGCGCGTGCCGCCTTCCTGCAACTCCACCGGCTTCTTGCCGTTCCACGTCAACTCGAGCAGGCTGCCGAACGAATCTTCCGTCGGCCCGCTGATCGTGCCCGAGCCCATCAGGTCGCCCACGCGCGTATTGCAGCCCGATACCGTGTGATGCGCGAGCTGCTGCGCCATCGTCCAGTACATGTGCTTGAAGTTGGTCCGCGTAATCGTGCTCGCCCGCTCTGCCTGCTTTGGGCGCAGCGTCACTTCCAGCGTGATGTCGAAAGCATGCTCGCCGTCGTGGCGCAGGTAGTCGAGCGGCTGCGGATCTTGCGCCGGCTGTGCGACGCGAAACGGTTCGAGCGCGTCGAGCGTCACGATCCACGGCGAGATCGTGGTCGCGAATGTCTTCGCGTTGAACGGCCCGAGCGGCACATATTCCCATTGCTGGATATCGCGCGCGCTCCAGTCGTTCAGCAGCACCATGCCGAAGATATGCGCTTCGGCATCCGCGCACGCAACCGGCTCGCCCAGGGCGTTGCCAGCGCCGATCACGAAGCCCGTTTCGAGCTCGATATCCAGCTTGCGGCACGCGCCGAACACCGGACGCTCCTGATCCGGCAGCTTCAACTGTCCGTTAGGACGACGCACCGGCGTGCCGCTCACCACCACCGACGACGCGCGGCCGTTGTAACCGATCGGCATCTCCGACCAGTTCGGCAGCAGCGCGTTCTTCGGATCGCGGAACATGGAGCCGACATTCGTCGCATGCTCCTTCGACGAATAGAAATCGGTGTAGCCAGGAATCTGCACCGGCAAATGCAATTGCGCGTCGGCCTGGCGAATCAGCGCGCGGCTGCGCAGCTCGGCGTCGTCGCGCAGCGTCGCGTTGTCGCGCGACAGCAGCTTGCTCAACTGGATGCGCACGCTGCGCCATGCGTCGCGGCCGAGCGCGATGAAATCGTTCAACGTGTCGCGTACAAACACGCTCTCGCCCGCGCCAGATGAAGGCACGCTCAGCAGCCCCGCGCTTTCGAGCGCGGCCAGGTCGACGATGCGGTCGCCGATCGCCACGCCCACGCGGCGCGTCGCATTCAGAGCGTCGCTGAAAATGCCGAACGGCAGATTCTGAATCGAAAAATCGTTGGTCGAGTCGTTGGCCGACTCGACCCAGCTTTTACGCGACGGATCGAGCGTCGCCTGAAGATCGCTCAATGCGTTCATCGTTGCTCCGGATTGAAGTGTTTCTTGAGACCTTGCCAGCACTCGTAGTAATGCGCCTGCAATTGCGCGGTTTCGAGCGCGAAACGGGTCGGCTTGATCAGCGTGCGCGTCTCGAACATGAACGCCATCGTGTCGCCGACTTTCATCGGCTTCGACGTGTCGCCATGCGAGGCTTTTTCGAACGTGTCCGCGTCCGGGCCGTGACCCGTCATGCAGTTATGCAGACTCCCGCCGCCCGGCAAGAAACCCTCGGCCTTCGCGTCGTACACGCCGTGCACGAGACCCATGAACTCGCTCGCGACGTTGCGATGGAACCAGGGCGGGCGGAACGTATCTTCGGCGGCCAGCCAGCGCGGCGGGAAGATCACGAAGTCGATCGCGTCGACGCCCGGCGTGTCGCTTTGCGATTGCAGCACCAGAAAGATCGACGGGTCCGGATGGTCGAAGCTGATCGAGCCGATCGTGTTGAAGCGGCGCAGATCGTACTTGTACGGTGCGTAGTTGCCGTGCCACGCCACCACGTCGAGCGGCGAATGGCCGATGTCCGCGCGCCACAGGTTGCCGTTCAGCTTGGCGACGAGTTCGAACTTGCCTTCACGATCCTCGTAGGCCGCATGCGGCGTGAGGAAATCGCGCGGATTGGCGAGGCCGTTCGAGCCGATCGGGCCAAGATCCGGCAAACGCAGCAACGCCCCGAAGTTCTCGCAGATATAACCGCGCGCGTCACCATCCGGCAGGCTCACCGCGAAGCGTATGCCGCGCGGAATCACCACGATCTCGAACGGCTCGACTTCGAGCCGGCCCATTTCGGTGGCGATATGGAGACGCCCTTCCTGCGGCACGATCAGCAATTCGCCGTCGGCGCTGTAGAAGAAGCGGTCCTGCATCGAGCGGTTCGCCGCGTACAGATGAATCGCGCAACCGCTCATCGATTCCGCCGCGCCGTTGCCCGCCATCGTCACCCAGCCGTCGATGAAGTCAGTCGGCTCGGCCGGCATCGGCAGCGGGTCCCAGCGCAACTGGTTTGGCGGTGTCGGCGGCACCTCGGCGAAGTTGGCGACGAGCCGCTCCGAAGGCAGCAGCGTGAACGGCTTATGCACGGCCGCCGGACGAATCCGGTACAGCCACGAGCGGCGATTGTGGCCGCGCGGCGCGGTGAACGCCGTGCCCGACACCTGTTCGGCGTACAGACCATAGGCCGCGCGTTGCGGCGAGTTGCGCCCTTCCGGCAATGCGCCCGGCAAGGCCTCCGTGGCGAATTCGTTCGCGAAGCCCGACTGGTAGCCCGGCTCGATTTCAAGCCGCGAACTGGCGGTGTTCGGCGTACGTGTTTGGGTATCCATGCAAAGTTCTCCGTTGATACTCGATCTCGTCATCTCACGCGGTCCGCGGCTCGGACGGGCGGCGGCGTTGGCGCGTCGCCGCGGCCAGCGCGATCACCAGCAGCGCGGAGCACAGCACCGGCACGGCCGCCGCATGGAACAGCGACGCGTTCGACCAGTTCAGCGCGATCAGTTCACCGCCGATCAGCGGCCCGATTACCGAGCCGATCCGGCCGATGCCGAGGCTCCAGCCGATCCCTGTCGAGCGCAGCGTGGTCGGATAAAAATGGCCGGCCAGCGCGTTGACCGCCGGCTGTCCGCCGACCACGCAGAAACCGCCCGCGAACACGACGATCAACAGCCACGGCAATGCATGCGCCACCGTGCCGATCGTGCCGACCGCCAGCGCCGCGCCCACGAAACAGACGAACAGCACGCGGACAAAGCCAAAGCGTTCGATGAACCAGCCGAGCAGCAAGGTGCCGACCACGCCGCCCGTCTGCAGCACGGTGCCGACGATCACGGCCGTGCCCGGCGAATAGCCGGCGTCGCGCATCACGGTAGGCAGCCAGTTGGACAGGAAATACAGATCGATCAGGTTCATGAAACTGATCGCCCACAGGATCAACGTCACCGGGCCGCGGCCCGCGCGGAACAATTCAGCGACCGGCGCGCCTTCGTTACCCTTCTCCCGCACGACGAGACGCGTGTTCGCATCGATCGGCAGCGCCGGGTTGAACTTCGCGAGCCAGCGCAATGCGCGCTCGCTGCGGCCCTTGAGGACGAGGAATTGCAGCGACTCGGGCAGCACGGCAAGCATCGCCAGCGCGAGCAGCAGCGGCGCCGCGCCGCCTACCCAGAAAACCGCGCGCCAGCCGTAGACCGGAATCAGCGCGGCGCTGATAAAGCCGCCGAGCGCCGCGCCCAGCGTGAAGCCGCACGACACCAGCATCATGCGCTTGACGCGATGCGCCGGCGTGGAGAATTCGCCGACCAGCGCCATTGCGTTCGGCATGATGCAACCGAGCCCGAGACCGGTGATGAAGCGCAGCGCGATCAAAGCGGGGACGGTCGTGACGAAAGGTGTGGCGAGCATCGACAGCGCGAAGAAGAACGTCGAGCCGATCAGCACCGGGCGGCGGCCAACGCGGTCGGCCAGCACCGACAACCCCAGTGCGCCGAGCAGCATGCCGAACAGACTGGCGCTGAACACCGGACCGAGCGCTGCCTTCGATACGCGCCATTCGGCGATCACGCTCGGCGCGACGTAGCCCATGGCCTGCGCGTCGAACCCGTCGATCACGAGGCACAGCCCGCATAGCATGAGCAGCATCCACTGAAATGCCGGGTGATGCGTTTCGGCGAGCACACGCTCGACTTCGATTACGTTGGCGGCGGCTGCGGTGGGTGTCGCGCTCAATGGGTCGTCCCCTCTTCCTGACTGGTTGGTTTGGCGGCGATGCGACCGAAACCGCCGCCTGTTCGGCGCATGCGGCCCGCGGCGGCACACACAGTCCCGCCATGGCAGCTGCGCCAGGATTTACGTATAGTAAAACTAATTACGTATAGTGAAATTAACGTATACCCTAGAGAATGACTCAGCCGCCCGCTGTGGCTCGTGGATACGAGCGTATGGCGGATAACGTTATGAGCAATTTGTTCATGTGAGCGCCTGGCGGACTGCTACCATCAATGGATGCGGCAATTGAATAGCGTTGCCGAGCGCCTCTCTCTCGCCATCCATACGTCTACATGATTCCGCCGACCATCCCCGCCCTGATTGCCCGCGCCGCCGATCATCCGTTTCTCGGCGCGCATCTGGCGATGGGGCAAGGCCTGCATCACGACGTCGCGCTGGCGAGATTCGACGGTCTGGAACTCGCCAGCACCTACGAACCGATCTTCGATATCAGCGTGCATGCGTTGGCGCAGTCGCTTTCATCGGGTGCCGAGGGAGTGGACCGTTTCGGCGACGAACTCGGCTTTCAGGCGGTCACGCATCTGCTCGACGGTCCGCCGTCCGACGCGTTCGATCCGTTCGACCGGATCGCCGACGATCGGGATCTCGTTGAACTCGACCGCATGTCGCGCGCGCTGCATGCCATCAATTTCTTCGGCGCGCAGCGGCATGGGTTGCTCTTTCTGCGCGTGCACGAGCGGCTGCTCAAGAGTGTGAAGTACGACCACGGGCGGCATTTTTCGACGGTGCTGGTGTCGCTCGGATTGAACCCGTCGCGGGTGGTGATCGAGTTGCCGGCGGCGGCGGTCGCGCACAAAACCTTTCTCGGCTATCTGACCAAGAGCTATCAGCACTATGGCTTCAAGGTGGCAGGCAATCTGTCCAACGCGGGGCAGATTCTGTCGGTGTCGGAAACCGCGCGGCTCGACTTCATCAAGATGGATGCGGGAACCGCTTTGCGCGATGCAACGGTTAAACCACTAGTCGGTTATGCCGGCCGGTTGCGGATTCCGCTGATCTTCAACCGTGTGGTGGACGAAGCGCAGTTCGATGCGTTGCAGCAGTATGACGTGCGCTTCGTGCAAGGGCCGTTGTTCAACGCGCATTATCACGACCGGGCGGTTTGAGCGGCTTGACCTGGCCGAGCCGGTTGCGTAGGCGTGAGCCGGTTGATATAGCAACCCCGCGCCGCCGCTTCAGCCCGTATCGCCCAAACGCCGCGCGAGCGCTTTCAGCCGCGGCGCGACATTGTCACGAAACACCTCCTCTCCCATCGACGAAGCCGGCCCGCTGCAGCTCAGCACCAGCCAGCGGCCTTCGCGCGGCTCGCGAAACGGCACTGCGACCGCATTGACATCGTCGTGCCACGCGCGGAACGAATAGCAGCAGCGCTGCGCGGCAAAGGCGGCGATCTCCTTCTGCGCGTCGGCGACCAGCTGCGCGCCATCCTCACCCGCGGCCTTCTTCAGTTCGGCCAGCAGCGCCGCGCGCACGTCGAGCGGTTGCACGGCGAGATAGGCGCGCCCCATTGAACTCGTCAGCATCGACAGTTTCGAACCGGAAGCCAGCCCCAGCGTCAACGCGGTCTCGCTGCGGATCGTCTCGAGATAGATCATGTCCAGCCCGTCGCGGCAACCGAGGGAGACCGCCGCGCCCACCTCGCGTGCGAACGTGCGCATGTGCGGGCGCGCCAGTTCGAGCGTGTCCGTGCCCGAGAGCAGCGCGAAACCGAGCGACAGCACACCCGCGTCGAGCGCATATTTACCCAGGGTTTCGTCGAGCCGCAGATAGCCGAGCACGGTCAGCGTGTAGGCAAGCCGGTTGACGGTCGCCTTCGGCAAGCCGGTGCGTTCGACGAAATCGCGGTTGCCGAGCAGGGTGTCTCCCGGCTTGAACGCGCGCAGTAAATCCAGCCCCCGTGCGAGGGCGACGACGAATTTGCGCTCGTCCAGCGGTTCTGTGGGAGTGGATGCAGGCGTCATGGGGTGATACACTCGGACGTGGTTTGCAAAACATTGTTTCGCATAGCGGAACTTAAGTCAAGCTTACGGCTGTTTAGCCGAGCAAGGAATCAGGAGATAAGTCATGGCCGAGGCCGCGCAGTTTCACTGGGAAGACCCACTGCTGCTGGATCAGCAGCTCACCGAAGACGAACGGATGGTGCGCGACGCTGCCGCGGCTTACGCGCAGGACAAGTTGCAGCCGCGCGTGCTCGAGGCGTTCCGCCACGAAAAGACCGACATCGAGATCTTTCGCGAAATGGGCGAACTCGGCCTGCTCGGCCCGACGATTCCCGAACAATACGGCGGCCCCGGCCTGAACTACGTGGCGTACGGCTTGATTGCGCGCGAAGTGGAGCGCGTCGATTCCGGCTACCGGTCGATGATGTCGGTGCAGTCGTCGCTCGTCATGGTGCCGATCCACGCATTCGGATCGGAAGCGCAGAAGCAGAAGTACCTGCCGAAGCTCGCCACCGGCGAATGGATCGGCTGCTTCGGCCTGACTGAGCCGAACCACGGCTCAGACCCCGGCAGCATGGTGACGCGGGCGAAAAAGGTTGACGGCGGCTATTCGCTGTCCGGCTCGAAGATGTGGATCACCAATTCGCCGATCGCCGACGTGTTCGTCGTGTGGGCGAAGCTCGAAGAAGACGGCAAGGACGCGATTCGCGGCTTTATTCTCGAGAAGGGCTGGAAAGGACTGTCGGCGCCGACCATCCACAGCAAGGTGGGTTTGCGTGCGTCGATCACCGGCGAAATCGTGCTCGACGAAGTGTTCGTGCCGGAAGAGAACCGTTTCCCGGAAGTCAGCGGTTTGCGCGGCCCGTTCACCTGCCTGAACTCGGCGCGCTACGGCATTGCCTGGGGCGCGCTCGGCGCGGCCGAAGCGTGCTGGCACACCGCGCGTCAGTATGTGCTGGATCGCAAGCAGTTCGGCCGGCCGCTCGCCGCGAACCAGTTGATTCAGAAAAAGCTCGCCGACATGCAGACCGAGATCACGCTCGGACTGCAAGGCGTGCTGCGTCTCGGCCGCATGAAGGACGAAGGCACCGCGGCTGTCGAGATCACCTCGATCATGAAGCGCAATTCATGCGGCAAGGCGCTGGACATTGCGCGGCTCGCACGCGACATGCTCGGCGGCAACGGCATCTCGGACGAGTTCGGCGTCGCGCGACATCTCGTGAATCTGGAAGTGGTGAACACCTATGAAGGCACGCACGACATTCACGCGCTGATTCTCGGGCGCGCGCAGACGGGCATTCAGGCTTTCTTCTGAAAGTTGTAATGCGCGGGCACCGCCGACCTGTGCCGGGGTCTGCGCAGCACGATAAAAAAAGCCAGTTCATAGGTGAACTGGCTTTTTTGTCGTCCGACGCGGCGCGGCGCGCCGCAGTCAACGGCGCACTTCCTGGCTCAACTGCCGCTTACTTGTTCGGCTGCGGCGTCATGCGCAGATAGGGGCGCAGCGCCTTGTAGCCCTTCGGGAATTTCTGCTTGATGACTTCCTCGTCCTTCAGCGACGGGACGATCACCACGTCATCGCCCTGCTTCCAGTTGCCGGGCGTGGCGACCGAGTGATTGTCGGTCAATTGCAGCGAATCGATCACGCGCAGCACTTCGTCGAAGTTACGGCCCGTGCTGGCCGGATAGGTGATGATGAGACGCACCTTCTTGTTCGGGTCGATCACGAACAGCGAGCGCACGGTCAGCGTTTCGTTCGCGTTCGGGTGGATCATGTCATACAGTTCGGAAACCTTGCGGTCGCCATCCGCGAGAATCGGAAAGCCGACATTGGCGGCTTGAGTCTCGTTAATGTCTTTAATCCACTCCTTGTGCGACTCGGCGCTGTCGACCGACAACGCGATGGTCTTCACATTTCGCTTCTCAAATTCGCTAGCCAGCTTCGCGGTCAAGCCGAGTTCGGTCGTGCAGACCGGCGTGAAGTCAGCGGGATGCGAAAACAACACGCCCCAACTATCGCCCAGCCATTCATGAAATTTGATCGGGCCGACACTCGATTGTTGCTCGAAATCCGGCGCGATATCGCCAAGACGTAGACTCATCATGCATCTCCTAAAGGTTTGGACATTGCCGCGCGAGCATTCATCCACGGCGCCCCGCAAAGATAAAGCATACGGGAGCGACGGTATATGACGAACGAACATCGCGTCACTACTTTATGCGTTTTTGTAATTTTCGCCGATTTAGTGGAAACTTTGCGGGACAGATCAACTCCATCTTAAGCAAACTTTGTCGCACATTTTGCAGGCGGCGGGGTTTTTGTGGCTATGCTTCACCCGGGAACGGTTCGTGCGAAGTTGTCAACCAACCGAGCCCTGCGCTCGCCAGCGGCCGTTTCTTTGGTTACGATTCACGCGTGGCGTGAGACGAAGGGGAGCTGTCAATGTCGGAAATCAACAAGGAGAGATTGATGTCGGATATCAAAACCGTCCTCGCGGACGCTGAAGATCTGCTGAAACAGGCCGCGAGCGCCACCGGCGAGCGCGCTTCGGAACTTCGTGAAACGGCGCTGACGCGCCTGAAGCAGGCTAAAGAAAAGGCGGCTGACGTTCAGGTCGTCGTGGTCGAAAAAGGCAAGAAAGCGGCCCGCGCCACCGACGACTACGTGCACGAGCATCCGTGGGCATCCATCGGCATCGCCGCGGGCGCCGGTGTGCTGCTCGGGCTGTTGATCAACCGCAAGTAACACTGGCGACGGCGCCGGGCACATCACGCCCGGCGCACCAGCGAAACGAGTTGACCGGCGCAGGCCTGGCCGGTCCGCTTCTTCTGGCGCGTGCGCGCGCCGGTTAGGCCTTCACGCGCAACGCCCACAGCCATGACGATCGACACACAATCGCAGCGCGGAGAACATAGTCCGTTACGCCGCATCATCGGTTCCGTGTTTGCCATTCTGCAAACGCGGCTGGAACTGGTTGGCATCGAACTCGCCGAAGAAAAGGACCGTTTGCTAGGCGTGCTGTTCCTCGGCCTTGCCGCCATGATGCTCGCCACCATGGCCTTGATCGCGCTCACAGCGCTGATCGCCATCGCATTCTGGGACACCTACCGCTGGCAGGCGCTTGCCAGCATCACCGCGGTCTATGCGATTGCGGGACTGGCCTGTGCGCTGAAAGCCCGCAGCGGCTTGCGCAATGCGCCGATGGTGTTCGAAGCGACCATTGCCGAGTTCGAAAAAGACCGCGACGTGTTCCGCAAACCGTGATCCGGAAGACGCAACGGCGTGCCCTGCGTCTTCCTTGAGAATCTCGCGCGATTTGCAGCGTCGCTCTACTGCTCCACCTTCACTGCCGCCGACACGCCATGAGCCAGACCCATTCCGATACCGCATTCCGTAACAAGCGCCACCAGGCCAAAGATCTGAGCGCACCCCATCTGCGAGCGCTGCGCAAGGAACTGCTGCTGGTGCGCGCGGACGTCGAGCGTATGGAACTTGCTCAGGCGACCATGGATCTACGGCAAGCGGTCACGCACTTCAGCTGGCTCAAGTTCATCCTGCCGGGTTTTGGCGGCATGCGCGTGGGCCACGGCTCGAAGACAAGCTTTCTCAACGCGGGGAGCATCGGCGCCCTGCTCAAGCAGTATCCGCTCATCAGTTCTATCGTTTCGATCATCCTCGCCAAGCCGCTGCGCGCAACGGTCGCAGCCGGCGCCAAACCCGTGTTCAAGTGGGGCAGTCTCGCCCTGGCCGGCTGGGAAGCGTATCGAATCTGGCAACAGATGAAACGGGACTCCGCCGCGGCGCCAGGCGATAAGGCCGACTCGACGGACAGCGGTTATTGAAGCGTGACGCTGGCCGCGATCGGGGCGATTCGCTAGCTTGTGTTCCAGCAGTCGCCGCTCGCGGGTGGCAAAACGCTTTTCTCGCTGTTTGCCCCGCTGTTTGCCCGGCTGTTTGCCCCGCCGTTTGCCCCGCCGCTCACCCCGCCATTTGCCTCGCTTTTATTGCCGCGTAATCCTGTCGCATCGAGTGTGAAAATGCCGCATGGATCATCGTGCATCGGGCCGGAGTCACTCGGCGCCGCCTCTATGGCATAGCCGCCATTAGCATCGTCCGCGGGCAGTACGTGCAGGCGGTAGACTGGCGTGCCGAATTGCGGCGCCTGGTCGAGGCCCGGCGGCAATACCGGGACGCTGTCGCTCGTCACTCCCTCGACGAATTGGGCTGCGCGATAGAGCGCGGAGGCTGCATCGATTCGATGAGTTCGCGCGACATGGCTACGGTACGAAGGCACTGCAAACACCGCCAGCGCGGCCGTGATCGCCAGCGCGATCATCAATTCGAGCAACGTAAAGCCGGATGTAGACGACAGCTTCATGACACCTCCATCAAAAAGGCCTGGCGGCGACGCGGCGCCAATGACGTTCGATCTTCTCGCCATCGATTACCAGTTCCATCTGCAACCACACCTGTGACTCCTTCGTCCGGCCGAAGCCGCGCGAAGTCAATAAATACGCCCGAGCATCGGCGCGAGCGGCAAGACGCCAGGCCTCGATCAGACATTGCGGCGCGCGTAACGAGTCGGGCCATTGCGCCACCGGCGTCATGGCGCCGGCGTCGAACGCGGCTTCGAGTTTCCACTGGGTCGGCTCGCCCGATGCGTACGGCAACGGTGCGCTCTGGACGGCTGCCGCTGCAATTACATTGCGGGCACACAATGTCAACGCCGAATCCGCGGCATGAAAAGCTTGCAGGTATTCGCGAACGTTGGTGGCGCTGCGCGCCGCAGCGAGCGATGTCTCGAACCAGACCGCGGAAGTAGCCAACATCATCGCTGAAATCAACAGGACGATTGGCAGGACCACGCCGAGTTGCCGGGTGCGTGTGCGTGAGCGGTGGCGGTCCTGTCGACCGCGCCATGGAAAGTTCTCCACGTGAACGCGGCATGTGGCGCATTGCCCAATTGGATGATGCTTCCGCTTTCCGGTTCGTCGTTTCCTCACGGCGAGTCCTCCGCGTGATTGCGTATCGCCACACGCCGTGAGAACGCCTGGCGCGGCCGGAAATCGGCGGCTGAAGCGCTCACGCCGTCGCAATCGACGTAGCGCGAACGCTGTCCTTGTGGCGCGCCGCGCACGAGCACGCAGAGATCGACCGCGACGATCCTCGCCCATTGATCGGCAGACACAGCCGACGCGTCGAGCGCAGCCAGCGCGCCGGCCACCCAGTACTTGATCCGCACGCGCTCGACACCTTCGACCAGCGGCTGCGCGGACCCGGTCTTACCGTTGCCTTCACAGTAAAGCTCCGGCTCACCGGACGAACCGCTGACTCTGGCGAAGTACCGATTCACGACCTGCACGCCCTTGTCGCCGAGCGCCGCGCTGGCGCCGGTCACGGCCTGCCCGAGGCAGTCGGTTGTCTGTCCGCTGGCGGATGGCCATGTGGAGACGTTGTCACCGACATAGCGAACCGCGACACCGTCCGAATGACTGGGCAGGGTCTCGCAGGCAAGGCTGTCGTCGGCGCCGACCGGGCGGCCACCCGAACAGCCGAACAACGGCGCGGGACGGGTGTACCGTGCGACATCCGCGGGTACGAAGCCGGCCATTTGCAATTGCTGGCCGATCAGCGTCAGCGCAATCAGACCGGCTTCGCGGATCCGCATTGCATCGCTCGCATGTTCGAATGCGCTGCGCTGCGTCGTATAAAGCGAGACGGCACCCGCGCTCACCAGCAGCCCAAGCGCCATAGCAATCGCAAATTCGACCAGCGTGTGGCCGCGAGCACGATTCGGTCGCCGCCTCATTTTGCAAACGCCAGTGCTACGCACGACGCGCCCACGGGAATATCCGCTCCGCCGCAGGGTGCTGGCTTGTCGATCACGTCGTCGGGACGCGGCATATCGGGCAACGCGGCCCACGTGACGCGTGCGGCGGACACACCGGCGTTCTCGCGCACCGCGGCAACGCCATGCGGTAGAACCAGTGTTGCCCGCGCGCTCCATTGCCTGATTGCAGAGTCCGCCGCGGAGGGCGCGCACGCCGCTTCCGCGACGGAATCGGCGATCCACACGGCGTGTTCGCGCACGGACATCGCACGGGCTTCACGCGCGGTCCACAATTGACCGCCGATCAAGCCTAACGCCGTGACCGCCATCAAGGCGACAGCCAGCATGACCTCGATCAGTGAGCTGCCGCCACACGTCGACTCGCAGCGGCGCGAGTGCCGCTTCTGCGTGGATTGGCTCATGACGCCGCTCCGCACGCGCCCTCGGTCGTCCGCGCCCGGCCGCCCGCTGCAATGCGAATGCAGCGCCGCCACTTGGCCCCTTGGGTGGCCCTTGACGGTGCACGCGGCGCGACATCGAAACTGCGAAACGTGCCGATCAATTGCCCCGCCGGTGGCGTGAACGTGAGATTCGTCTGTGTGCCGGTAATGCTCACGGCCGCGAGCAAAGGCTGCGCGCGCAATAGCGATAACGTGCCGCCTCGCTCGGCCAGCACAGCCCAACCACAGGACCAGTCAGCCACGCCATTGCCGCACGGCTGCCCTGCGGCAAGGCAATGCCGTGCCGTGTCGGTCCGGCACACCGTGACACGTGCGCCCTGGCGCAATGCTTCACTGCGCGCATAAGCAAGCGTCGAAGCAAGCACCCTCGCGCGGGCGTCGACCTGATCGCGCACGTACCACGCTACGAACGACGGCGTACCCATTACAGCGATCACGGCCAGCAGCGCGACGACGGCCAGCATTTCGACAAGCGTGAAGCCGCGGCATCGCGGCGGGCGAACGGCATTCCATTTCATCTGCATCCCTGATCGATTCGAAGAATGCAGCCAATCTAACGATTCGCGGATCCCTCAACAATCGGCCGAATGGCCAGGTGGCACTCAGACGTTATCCCGCGCAAAAATGCACGCGACGAACCATAACGGCAGCGGGAGATACGGATGCGCGAAACCACGCAGGGGAAAACGGCAACTCAAACGCAACGCGAGATGCGACTGCGTTTAGCGTTTGCGGGAAGGCTTGGGGGGAGAAGAGGCGCGGCGGAATTCTTCGATCACGTCCTCGAATTCGGAGACGTCTTCAAAGCGCCGGTAAACAGAAGCAAAACGCACGTAGGCAATGGTATCGAGCGCCCGCAACTCGTTCATCACGAGTTCGCCGAGGCGCTCGCTGCGCACTTCGCGCTCGCCGCTGCCGAGCAACTGATACTCGATGCGGGCAACCGCCGCGTCGATCGCGTCTGCTGCCACCGGGCGCTTGCGCAGCGCCAGTTGCATGCTCGCGACGATCTTGCGGCGGTCGAATTCGGTGCGGCTGCCATCCTTCTTGACGACCGACGGCAACGCCAGCTCGACCCGCTCATACGTCGTGAAACGTTTGTCGCAGGCTGGGCAGCGGCGGCGCCGGCGAATCGTTGCGCCGTCTTCGGATACGCGCGAGTCGACAACCTGCGTATCGGCGTGACGGCAGAAGGGGCAGTGCATGGCGGCTTAACGGTAAACCGGGAAGCGCTGGGTCAGCTCGGCCACCTGCGCGCGCACACGTTCGATCGTGGCGGCGTCTTCCGGGTTGTCCAGCACGTCGGCGATCAGGTTACCCACCTGCTCGGCTTCCTTCGCGCCGAAGCCGCGCGTGGTCATGGCCGGCGAGCCGAGGCGCACGCCGCTCGTGACGAACGGCTTTTCCGGATCGTTCGGGATCGCGTTCTTGTTGACCGTGATGTGAGCGGCGCCCAGCGCGGCTTCCGCAGCCTTGCCGGTGATCTTCTTCGCGCGCAGGTCGACGAGCATCACGTGGCTTTCCGTGCGGCCCGACACGATACGCAGACCACGCTTGACCAGCGTCTCCGCCAGCACGCGCGCATTTTCGACGACTTGCTGCTGGTATGCCTTGAACTCCGGCGACAGCGCTTCCTTGAACGCGACAGCCTTGCCGGCGATCACGTGCATCAGAGGTCCGCCCTGAATACCCGGGAAGATGGCCGAGTTGATCTGCTTTTCGAACTCGGCCTTCATCAGGATCACGCCGCCACGCGGGCCGCGCAGGCTCTTGTGCGTGGTGGTGGTGACGAAATCGGCGTGCGGCACCGGGTTCGGATACACGCCGGCGGCGATCAGACCGGCGTAATGCGCCATGTCGACCATGAAGTACGCGCCGACCGACTTGGCGATTTTCGCGAAGCGTTCGAAATCGATACGCAGCGCGAACGCGGATGCGCCCGCCACGATCAGCTTCGGCTTGTGCTCCTGAGCGAGCTTCTCCGCGGCATCGTAGTCGATGTCTTCGGCCTCGTTCAGACCGTAGCTGACCACGTTGAACCACTTGCCCGACATGTTGACCGGCGAACCGTGCGTGAGGTGGCCACCGTGCGCGAGGCTCATGCCCATGATCGTGTCGCCCGGCTTGAGCATGGCGAAGAACACACCCTGGTTGGCCTGCGAGCCGGAGTTAGGCTGCACGTTGGCGGCTTCCGCGCCGAACAGTTGCTTCACGCGGTCGATCGCCAGCTGCTCGGCGACGTCCACGTACTCGCAGCCGCCGTAGTAGCGCTTGCCCGGATACCCTTCGGCGTACTTGTTCGTGAGTTGCGAGCCTTGCGCAGCCATGACAGCCGGGCTCGTGTAGTTTTCCGACGCGATCAGTTCGATATGCTCTTCCTGACGGCGGTTTTCCTGCTCGATGACCTTCCAGAGTTCAGGATCGACGTTGGCGATGGTGCTTTGGGCTCTGTCAAACATACGGATTCCGTTGAATGTGTTCAGGTTGACCGGATCGTGCGCCGAATCTTGCGTAGAGGGTACGCAGCGCTGCTGGCGGCTGGGCCAGCCCTGACGTGGCGGATGGAGAGTCGCCGCACACGCGAGGCAGGACAGCCACCGTCAGCGCAGATCAATGCGCGCGGATCACGGCTGCCCAGGCGAACGGCAAAACGGCACCCTGCGCTTCACGGTGGGTTGCTCCACCTTGAATCCGATTGTTTGAACCGGTTCTATCGCCAGTCACGCAGGGGTGAGCGCGTTAGTTTATTGGAAGAGGGTCGAATAGGCAACCGGCTTCCGGGCACTGCCGCGGCTGCCCGCCCGCCGGCCCTCCGCACCGCCCGCGGCACCTTGTGCGGCGCGCAAAAGTCTGTCGGAAAGCTTGCGCAGGGCCGCTGCGCATCCCTGCCAAGGCCCCTCGTACAGCTGGTTTACCCTTGCCGCAGCGCCACAATGGAAGTAGGCTTGGGACCTTTCTCTCCTACCAGCCAGGGAACCACTGCAATGATCGTGTTCGTCACCGGAGCGTCCGCGGGATTCGGCGCCGCTATCGCTCGTGCCTTTGTCAAGGGTGGCCACCGTGTCGTCGCCACGGCACGCCGCAAGGACCGCCTGCAGGCACTTGCCGACGAGCTCGGCGACGCACTTCTGCCGTATGAGCTCGACGTGCGCGACCGCGCCGCCGTCGAAGCCGTTCCGGCCTCGCTGCCGGCGGATTTCGCCGCAATCGACGTGCTGGTCAACAACGCCGGCCTCGCGCTCGGCATCGAGCCGGCGCAGAAAGCGAGTCTCGACGAATGGAACACCATGATCGAGACCAATTGCACGGGCCTCGTGCAGGTCACGCATGCGTTGCTGCCCGGCATGGTGGAGCGCAATCGCGGCCACATTTTCAATCTGGGCTCGGCGGCCGGCAGCTGGCCGTATGCGGGTGGCAACGTTTACGGGGCCACCAAGGCGTTCGTGCATCAGTTCAGCCTGAATCTGCGCGCCGACGTGGCCGGCACCGCGCTGCGGGTGACCAACGTCGAACCCGGCCTGTGCGGCGGCACCGAGTTCTCGAACGTCCGTTTTCGCGGCGACGACGGCAAAGCCGCCAAAATGTACGAGAACGTCCAGCCGCTGACGCCCGAAGACATCGCGGACTCGATCTACTGGATCGCCACTCGCCCGGCGCACGTGAATATCAACACGATCGAGCTGATGCCGGTGGCTCAATCGTTCGCCGCTTTGTCCGTTTATCGCGGCTAAAGGCCGCCAGACGGGGCGCACATCTTGAAACAGACCTCCGAGTGTGCGTTCCGGTAAAATGCGCCGCATGAATATGTCGACCAGCCAGCCCGGCACGGAAATCGGCTACACGTGGCCCATTCGCGTGTACTACGAAGATACCGACGCCGGCGGCATCGTGTTTTACGCGAACTATCTGAAATTTTTTGAACGGGCGCGCACCGAATGGCTGCGCGCATGTGGCGTCGACCAGAATCGGCTCGTGGAAGAATCGGGCGCGATCTTCATCGTCCGCAGCACCGCGGTCGATTATCGGGCGCCGGCCCGGCTCGACGACGTGGTCAACGTGGTCAGCCGGATCGAGCGTCTTGGCAGAGCATCGGTCGATTTCGCGCAGGAAGCGTGGCGCGACGGCACGCTGCTTGCTACCGGTTCCATCCGCGTAGGTTGCGTCGACCGCATTGCGCTGCGGCCGGCCGCGATTCCTCCACCGGTCCTCGCCGCTTTGCGGCGCGGGCCGGGCATGAGCGCCGGCGGTGTCAACGGACCATGACTGAACCCCGTTGTTAAGGGGCCAGTGAACTCGTAACGATCCAGCAACACAAAGCATGGTTCGGCTTGCAATATCGCCGACGCTTCCGTTTTGCTCACGGCAAGCTTCGATTGGCCTTGCAGCCGGACGCCCCCTTCCCGGGACGTTAAAACGAACCTTTATGAACACTACACAAGATCTGTCGATCGTTTCCCTCGTACTCAATGCGAGCCTGCTGGCGCAGGCCGTGATGGCGCTGCTGCTGTTGTTGTCGCTGTTGTCGTGGACCTTCATCTTCCGCAAGTGGTTTGCGATCCGCCGGGCGCGCGCGCAAACTGAACGCTTCGAACGCGATTTCTGGTCGGGTGGCGACCTGCAGGCGCTTTATCAGAGCGCCGCGAACAACCGTCACACGATCGGCGCGCTGGAGCGGATTTTCGAGTCCGGCATGCGCGAATTCCTGAAAGGCAAGGAAAAGCGCCTGAACGATTCCGGTGCGATTCTCGACGGCGCACGGCGCGCCATGCGTGCGGCGTTCCAGCGTGAAATGGACGTGCTCGAAGCCAATCTCGCCTTTCTCGCGTCGGTCGGTTCGGTCAGCCCGTATATCGGTCTGTTCGGCACGGTATGGGGGATCATGAATGCGTTTCGCGGCCTCGCCAACGTACAGCAGGCCACGCTGGCGAACGTCGCGCCGGGCATCGCCGAAGCGCTGACCGCTACCGCAATTGGCCTGTTCGCTGCGATTCCGGCCGTGGTTGCCTACAATCGCTACGCGCACGACATCGACCGTCTGGCGATCCGCTTCGAGACCTTCATCGAAGAATTCTCGAACATCTTGCAGCGTCAGGCACAGTAAGGAGTTCACGATGGCAGGCTCTCGCTCCTCCAGCATGCGCGGCAGCCGCTCGCGCCGCGCGATGGCCGACATCAACGTCGTGCCGTATATCGACGTGATGCTCGTGCTGCTCGTGATCTTCATGGTGACCGCGCCGCTCGTCGCTCCGTCGATCGTCAATCTGCCGACCGTCGGTGGCGCCGCGCCGCAGCAGCAAACACCGCCCGTCATCGTGAATATTCGCGCGGACGGCAACATGAGCGTCAAATATAAGGACGATTCGGGTGCGCAGCAGCAGGAAGACATGACGAAGGCCGATCTGAACGGCTTCATCGCCGAGCGCGCGCAGTCGCATCCTGATCAGCCCGTCGTCATCGCCGCCGACAAGACGGTCAAATACGAAGTCGTGATGAACGTGATGTCCGAGCTCAAGGCTCGCGGCGTCAAGCGCGTTGGATTGCTCGTCAAATCGCAATGATCCGCAAGAACTCCGAATACCCGCTCCAGCCACCGCGTGAACGCGGCACCGGGCGAGCCTTTGCGTTCGCGCTGGTGATGCACGCGCTGCTCGGGTTCTTTCTGTATCACGGCATTCAGTGGCAAAACAGTACGCCCGAAGGCGCGGAAGCGGAGCTGTGGACCGAAGTGCCCGATACGGCAATCCCGCGTCCCGTTCCGCCACCGCCCGTGCCGGTCGCCCCCGCTCCGCCGGTGCGCGACGAACAGGCCGACATTGCGTTGCAGGAGAAGAAACGGCAGCAACAGGAAGCGGCTCGCCAGGCTCAGTTGGCCGAACAGCAACGTCAACAGAAGCTGCAGGCCCAGCAGGAAGCCGAGGCCAGGCGCCAGCAGCAGCTAGCGGCGGAACAGGCCGCGCAACTCGCCGCGCAGAAAGCTGCGGCAGCCAAACAGAAACAACTGCAGCAACAACAGCAACAACAGGAAGCCAGCAAGCTGAAGCAACAGCAACTGGCCGAACAGCAAAAGCAGCAGCAGTTGAAAGAACAGCAGCAGGAACAGCAACAGAAGCAAGCCGAGGCTGAAGCGCAGAAGAAGGCCGACGCGCAGAAAGCCGCGAAGGCAAAGGCGCAAGCCGACGCCGCGGCGCAAGCGAAGAAACTGGATGCGGAGCGTCGCGCGCGGCTCGCGCAGATGCAGGGCCTCGCCGCCGCCGGCACCGGCTCGACCACCAGCGACGGGCTTGGAAAGAGTGGCACGGGCAGCGGCTCGGGTGGCACGGCGACCTCGCCGGGCTACTCGGACAAGGTGCGTCGCGCAGTGCGCCCGAACATCACGTGGGGCGGTGAGACCAGCGGTCTGGAGACGGTCGTTTCCGTGCGCTGCTCGCCGACTGGCACCTTGCTTGGCGCATCGATTTCGCGCAGCAGCGGCAATGCGGCGTGGGACGACGCAGCGCTGCGGGCCGTCCAGCGTACTGATCCGATGCCTCAGGACATCAATGGCAAGACACCGACCAGCTTCCTGATCACGTTGCGCCCGGCCAGTTGATTCCAGCAGTTTGACAGTCAGTTGACGGCAGACACAGCGCTTCGCCCACCGGGGCGCGCTTGGGAACGAATTAGTTCTTTTCGGGTCTGTCTGCTGTCTTGAAGCGTTAGTAAAACCGTTTTTGGGGAATCCATACAGCATGAGTTTGATGACCAAGCTAGGCCTGCGGACACTTGTAGCGTCGTGCCTGATCGCCGTCGGCGGCGCTGCCAACGCACAACTCAACGTCCTCGTAACGGGCGTCGGGTCCACCCAGTTTCCGATCGCCACGGCGAATTTCGCCAATGAAGCGAACTCGCCACAGCAGGTCAGCACGATCGTGCGTCAGGATCTGCAGCGCAGCGGCAAATTCACGAACATCGACGCGGGCTCCACGCCGGTTGCCGAAACGGATTCCGTCGACCTCGGCAGCTGGAAGGCCAAGGGCGCCAACGCATTCGTGTCGGGCAGCGTGAACCGTTTGCCGAACGGCCAATATGAAGTGCGCTTCAAGCTGTACGACACCGTCAAGGGCGAAAGCCTCGGCGGTCTCGTACTCGTGAGCCCGGAAAGCGGCTTGCGCATGAGCGCGCACAAGGTCGCGGACTACATCTACGCGAAGCTGATGGGCGGCCGCGGCGTGTTCGCCACACGCCTGTCGTACGTCATCAAGACGGGCGGCCGTTATCAGTTGCAGATCTCCGACTCGGACGGCCAGGACGCGCACATCGCGCTGTCGAGCCCCGAGCCGATCATCTCGCCGGCATGGTCGCCTGACGGCACCAAGGTCGCTTACGTTTCGTTCGAAAAGAAAAAGCCGATCGTCTACATTCACGATCTGCCCACGGGTCGCCGCATCGTGGTTTCGGACCAGAAGGGCAACAACAGTGCGCCGGCGTGGTCGCCGGACGGACGCACGCTGGCCGTCGCGCTCTCGCGCACCGGCAACACGCAGATCTTCGCCGTCAATGCGGACGGCAGCGGCCTGCGCCGTCTCACGCAAGGCAGCTCGATCGACACCGAGCCGTGCTTCTCGCCTGACGGCCAGTCGATCTATTTCACCAGCGACCGTGGCGGCCAGCCGCAAATCTACAAGATGTCGGCCCAAGGCGAAAACGCCGGCGCCGCACAGCGCGTCACGTTCACGGGCAGCTACAACACCAGCCCGCGCGTGAGCCCGGACGGCAAACAGCTCGCTTATATCTCCCGCGTCGGCGGCGGGTTCAAGCTTTATATCCAGGACCTGCAAGGCAACACGGCCACAGGCCTGACGGACACGACACATGACGAATCGCCGAGCTTCGCGGCGAACGGTCAGTACATTCTTTACGCCACACAGGTGAACGGCCGTGGCGTGTTGGCCGCAGTATCGACCGACGGTCGCACTCGGCAGGTCCTGTCCGTTCAGGGTGGCAGCGTACGCGAGCCGTCCTGGGGCCCGTTTATGCAATAACGTTGATGCAATAACACAAGGAGAGTAACCAAATGATGTCAAAACTTCGCTTCGCTTTTGCTGTATTGATGGTCGGTGCGCTGGCCGCATGTCACTCGGGCGTCAAGCTCGACGAAAACGCTAACAAGGGCGGCTCGGTCTCGGCACAGCCGAACCCGAACGATGTCGCAACGGTCAATGTCGATCCGCTGAACGATCCGAACAGCCCGCTCGCCAAGCGCAGCATCTACTTCGACTTCGACAGCTACTCGGTGAAGGACGACTACCAATCGCTGCTGCAACAACACGCGCAATACCTGAAGAGCCATCCGCAACGCCACGTCCTGATCCAGGGCAACACCGACGAACGCGGCACCAGCGAGTACAACCTGGCACTCGGCCAGAAGCGCGCTGAAGCTGTGCGCCGTTCGCTGTCGCTGATGGGCGTGACGGACTCGCAAATGGAAGCCGTGAGCCTCGGCAAGGAAAAGCCGCAAGCTACGGGTCATGACGAATCGTCGTGGGCACAAAACCGCCGCGCCGACCTCGTGTACCAACAGTAAGTAACGGGTGATGAGCCGAATGACGCATCGTTTCTCCTGGCTGCGGTTTGCCGCAGCGGCCTGCGTCGCAGGCACGGCCCTCGCGGCTGTGCCTGCGCATGCGGGCATCTTCGACGACGATCAGGCCCGCCAGGCCATTCTCGATCTGCGTTCGAAGACCGATAGCCTGTCGAGTCAGTTGTCGGCCGCCCAACGCACGATCCTCGATCAGTCCAATCGTCTCGACCAGCTCAATCAGCAGGTCGCAACGCTGCGTGGACAGAACGAGGACATGGGCAATCAGCTCGCCACGCTGCAAAAGCAGCAAAAGGACTACTACACCGACCTGGATACGCGCCTGAAGAAATTCGAGCCGCAGCAGCAAACGGTGGACGGCGTCCAGGGCGAGGTGCAGCCGGGTGAGACCGAGTCGTTCAACGCGGCTTCGCAGCAGTTCCGCAACGGCGACTTCAAGAATGCGGCGGCGTCGTTCCGCACCTTCATCTCCAAGTTCCCAAACAGCCCTTACCAGCCGACCGCGCAGTACTGGCTGGGCAACGCGTTGTATGCGTTGCGCGACTACAAGGGCTCGACGGCGACCTGGCAAGGTGTGGTGAAGAACTATCCGCAGCATCCGCGTGCGCCGGAAGCGCTGCTGGCCATTGCGAACAATCAGCTCGAACAGGGTCAGAAGGCCGCGGCCAAGAAGACGCTGGAGCAGATCGTCGCGCAGTATGGCGGCTCGGACGTCGCGCAATCGGCCCAGAGCAAGCTGTCGCAGATCAAGTAGCTGGCAGTAACGCGCAGTGTCCGATGTTATAGCCACGCGCGCCTCTCGCTGAAAAGCCCGGGTATCGCTACCCGGGCTTTTCACTATCTGAAGTGCCCATAGCCCGGATGGGCGCGATGGGTTGACAGCCCGGTAACGCTATCGCTATAATTTCGCTTCTCTTTTGGGTCGTTAGCTCAGCTGGTAGAGCAGCGGACTTTTAATCCGTTGGTCACAGGTTCGAATCCCGTACGGCCTACCAAAAGATTCAAGGGCTTAGCGTTCGCGCTAGGCCCTTTTTCTTTGCTCCGCAATTCCTGACGCGCTCCGCAACCCCCCCCCGGGCAGAAGAAACGCGGACGCTCTTCGCCGATATCGAATCGGTGAGTTTTCCGAGATCAAGCGCCTCTACAGAAGCGTCGTCCAAGTATTTTTCGGTCGCCCGACCTTCAATCAGCAGAACCTCGTAACCGCGCCTCAGACACAGCCCATTTCGACGAAAAGCATAGGAAGGCGCGCTTCCGGCGTCTGGCCGCGCGCGCTGCGAAACGCCGCCTCTCGCCGCTGCGCTGGACCGGTGACGCGATAATCGAAATGCCGTGCCGATCGAGACTAGGCGATGAAGTCGGGCAATGCAGACATTCACGAGAGAACGCTGTCACCAGAATTTTCTCGCGACGCGTTCCACCATTTCGCTCGACGCAACCGGCAATTTCCTGGGCACATCTTCCTGGCATGGACAGGAAACAACGGACTCCGAATCTGAACATTTATTGAGACATAAAGACGTGCAATGATCGCCGCCAGTCCAGCGAGACACGCTGAGACCGCTGCGTAAGCAAACGCTTTGCCAATGCCGCAGCCCCGCGCTTTCATTCCACCCATATGACCAATTTTCTGTTCGATCTCCTCTCGAACCTGGCTTTGCTGGCCTTCGTGCTGGCCGTTTGTCGTCTGTGCAATCGCCGCATACCCGGCGCTTCGCTCAATGGTTCGCATATTTTCGCCGTGCTGGCGTGTATCGCATTTCTGCTCGATGCAGCGCTGACCTTTCTGGTGTTCGCCGACTCGCAGAACCGCTACGGCCACCTCAGCACATCAACGGCGTTCTTCGAGCGCGCCTGCGCGTACTGGCTCGCGATCATCGCCGCGCTCGCCTGGCGCCGCGCAGCGCGCCGCTCGCACATCGCGAAGGCAAGTACCGGCGCGCCGCTCGTCATCCACACTTCGCCGTACTCGAAATCGCATCTGCCGATGTAGTCGCGTCCCCGTCACCATCGCTTCGAACGCGTCCGCCACGCGGCCGACTTTTCCCGCCAGACAAGCCATCAGGCAACGGGAACGCTCCTTGCGCATGCGCGCCCCGTCGCCTATAACTTCCGAAGACCGATGTTACCGTTTGCGCCCATCGCCGGGCATTTGCCGCTGTATTGCACCACCGCAGTTCAATCAGTCGAAGGCAATTCACTCAACGAGGAACATCTTGGATCTCGATACAGTTCGCGTCTTCATCATGACCCGGGGTATCGACCTCGGCACCAAGGTCGTCGGGGCGATCGTCCTGTGGATTGTCGGCCGCTGGCTCATTGGCCTGATCACCGGCTTTCTGCGTAAGATGCTGGCGCGCAACGGCCGGGTCGATCCCACGTTGGCGCATTATCTCGGCTCGATTCTCGGCGCATTGCTGAACCTGCTTCTGATCCTCGCGATCCTGCAGGTGTTCGGCGTGCAAACCACGTCGTTCGCCGCGCTGCTGGCCGGCCTTGGCCTCGCGATCGGTACCGCCTGGGGCGGTCTGCTGGCCCACTTCGCCGCGGGCGTGTTCATGCAGGTGCTGCGGCCGTTCAAGGTCGGCGATTTCGTCACCGCAGGCGGGGTCACCGGCACAGTCTCGGAGCTGGGCCTGTTCGGCACCACCATCGTGACGCCGGACAACGTGACGACGATCGTCGGCAACAACAAGATCTTTTCCGACACGATCTCGAACTACAGCCTTCTGCCTGTGCGCCGCGTCGAGCTAACGGCGAAGATCGCCAACGGCGTCGATCCGACCGATGCGATGAACCGGTTGAAGGCAGCCGTCACGCAGATTCCGAACGTGGCCGAGAGTCCCGCGCCGGACATCGAAGTGCTGGGCTTCACGCCGGAAGGCCCGCTGCTCTGCGTGCGGCCGTACGCGCACAACGAGAACTACTGGCAGGTCTACTTCGACACCAATCGCGCGATCATCCAGACCTTCAAGGAAGCCGGCTACCCGACACCGGAAACGCCGCTCGCGCCGCGTGCGGTGAGCTGAGCCAAGCATCTCGCGTGACGGGAATCGCCGCGGGCTGACACGGCGCGGATTCATCGCATCGCCAATTGTTCATTGTCAAATCCGCGGGATTCGGAAGCGCCAACGAAAACGGCGTCGCGAATCTCGCGACGCCGTTTTTTGTCCGGCTAGTCTTGCGGCAAGACCTTAGCGACCGCCTGCATTCGACGCATTCTTGCGCATCATCTTCCACAACGCGCCGAGTACGACCGGCACAACGGCCGCGCCGATACCCACCAGCACGATCACATTCAGGTATTGACGGATAAACGGAATGTTGCCGAAGAAATAGCCGAGCAACGTCAACAGCAACACCCAGAAAAGCGCGCCGGCAAAATTGAACAACTGGAACCGGCTCACCGTCATTTCAGATGCACCCGCAACGAACGGCGCGAAGGTGCGCACCACCGGAATGAAACGCGCCAGCACGATGGTCTTGCCGCCATGCTTTTCATAGAAGTTATGCGTCTTCTGCAGCGCGCTGCGGTCGAGAAAGCGTTCGAGAAAAGGAATGTGCGAATTGAACACCCGCGGCCCGATGGCCCGCCCGATCATGTAATTGACGGTATTGCCGCTAATGGCCGCCACAAGCAGCAACACAATCAACAAACCGATGTTCATCTCCCCGGTCGCGCAAAAAGCGCCGCCGATGAACAACAGCGAATCGCCCGGCAGAAACGGCAGAATGACCAGCCCGGTTTCGCAGAACACGATCAGAAACAGCACCGCATAGACCCAGGCGCCGTACACGTGAATAAAGTCTCCGAGGAACTTGTCGATGTGCAAGACAAGGTTGACGAAATGTAGCAACGTGTCCAAAGAGAGTCCTTTATTAAGCGAATGTGACGGTGGCGGAAACGGCCGTATCGGCAGGCCTGCAGCGATGGCGGCAAGCGCTCGCTCGCCGCCGCGAATTGACCGCGTCATGATACAGAAAGTGCCCGGCGGCGATTAAAAATCTGCCGTGCTCAGGCGCGCTCGCCCGCGCCGCGAGCCTGTCGCGCCGAATCGCTATAATTTCGCCATGTCCGAATTCTCCGAAACGCCTGCCGGCCTCGATGCCGCGACCGCGGCATCCGCCGCCGCGCCCGCTCCACGCCCGTTGCGCGCGATCCAACCCCTTCCCGATCAGCTGATCAGTCAGATTGCCGCCGGCGAAGTGGTCGAGCGGCCGGCCTCGGTCGTCAAGGAACTGCTGGAAAATGCGCTCGACGCCGGTGCGCAGTCGCTTCGCATCCTGCTCGACGAAGGCGGCGTGAAGCGCATTTCGATCACCGACGACGGTTGCGGCATTCCCGAGAACGAACTCGCGTTAGCGCTGATGCGCCACGCGACCAGCAAAATCCGCTCGCTCGCCGAACTGGAGGCGGTGGCCACGCTGGGGTTCCGCGGCGAGGCGTTGGCCTCGATCGCGTCAGTCGCACAGATGACCATCACGAGCCGCACGGCCAATGCGGCGCACGCCGTGCGCGTGGACGCGCAAACCGGCGTGCTGAGCCCCGCGGCCGGCACCCAGGGCACCACGATTGAAGTGCGCGAGTTGTACTTCAACACGCCGGCGCGCCGCAAATTCCTGAAGAGCGAGCAGACCGAACTCGGCCACTGTCTCGAACAGATCCGGCGTGCGGCGCTGGCGCGGCCGGATGTCGCGATCTCGGTGCTGCATAACGGCAAGGCGGTCGAACACTGGAACGCAAGCGAGCCTCCCGTGCGGGTCGCGAAGATTCTCGGCGACACGTTTGCCACAGCTCATCTGCCACTCGACGAATCCGCAGGACCGCTTGCGGTCTATGGTTGCGCAGGCCTGCCGACTGCGAGCCGCGGACGTGCCGATCAGCAGTACTTCTTCGTCAACGGCCGCTTTGTGCGCGACAAGCTGCTCACGCACGCCGTGCGCGCCGCTTATGAAGACGTGCTGCACGGCGAGCGGTATCCGTCCTATGTGCTGTTCCTCGATCTGCCGCCTGAAGCGGTCGATGTGAACGTGCATCCGTCGAAAATCGAAGTGCGGTTTCGCGATTCGCGTTCGATCCACCAGTTCGTCTTCCATGCCGTGCAGCGCGCGCTGGCGCGGCATGCGGGCGCATCGCCGGAAACGACCGCGGGCGGGCATGCGGCGCATCTGGCGCCGTCCGGTAGCGGGCCGGCTTCGTTCGGCGCGACGCCGCTGGGCGGTGCGGGCGTCGGCGCAGGGAGCATCGGTGCGGGAGGTCTCGGTGGCGGCTCGGGCGGTGCATCGGGCGGTGCATCGGGCGGATTCGGATCGTCCTCGCAGCCCGGCAATACGTGGATGCGCCAGGCACGCATGACGCAAGGCACGCTGCCGGTTGCCCAGCCGCTCGCGTTTTACGATGCGCTCTTCGGCCGCAAAGACACGAATGCGGGCACGGCCGAAGGCGCCACGCTGTTCGAAGTCCGCGATTCGGCCGCCGACCCGCAGTCGCCGTACAACGCGTCCGCGCCCTACCCGGCACCCGCTTTCCATGCCGCAGACGAGCAACCGCTCGGCTTCGCGCTCGGCCAGATCCACGGCATCTACGTGCTGGCGCAGAACGCGCACGGTCTGGTGATCGTCGACATGCACGCCGCGCACGAGCGCATTCTGTACGAGCAGTTCAAGAACGCGCTGGCCGATCGCACGATCGCCGTGCAACCGCTACTGATCCCGCTGTCGATGCAGGCCGACCCGATCGAAATCGGCACCGTGGAAGAAGAGCGCGACACGCTCGACGCACTCGGTTTCGACCTTGCCGTGCTGTCGCCGACCACGCTCGCGATCCGCGCCGTGCCGGCGCTGCTGAAAGACGCGGATCTGCAGGCGTTGGCGCGCGCGGTGCTCTCCGACCTGCATGCCTTCGGCGGCTCGCGCGTGTTGACCGAACGTCAGCACGAACTGCTCGGCACGCTCGCGTGCCATCACGCGGTGCGTGCGAACCGGCGTCTGACGCTCGACGAAATGAACGCGCTGCTGCGTCAGATGGAGGCAACCGAGCGCGCCGATCAATGCAATCACGGGCGCCCCACGTGGTATCAGTTGACGCTGTCCGATCTCGATCGGCTGTTCATGCGTGGTCAGTGACGTGACGCTGCGCCGCGCGCCCGCTTGCCTATGAAATCACGCATGCCCACGACCGTGCCTTGCCTGCTCGGCCCGACCGCCTCCGGCAAGACGGCCGCCGCGCTCGCGCTGGCCGCGCGGCGCCCGGTGGAAATCATCAGCGTCGATTCGGCGCTGGTGTATCGCGAGATGGATATCGGCACCGCCAAGCCAACCGCTGAAGAGCGCGCGGTGGCGCCGCATCATCTGATCGATATCGTCGATCCGACCGACGCCTATTCCGCCGCGCAATTTCGCGCCGACACCTTGCGGCTCACCGGCGAGATCCACGCGCGCGGGCGCGTGCCGTTGCTGGTCGGCGGAACCATGTTGTACTACAAGGCGCTCACCCAAGGCCTCAACGATCTGCCCGCCGCCGACGCCGAGCTGCGCGCCACGCTCGATGCGGACGCCGCACGCGAAGGCTGGCCGGCCATGCATGCGCGGCTTGCGGCGGTCGATCCCGTGACGGCCGCGCGCCTCGCGCCGAACGATTCGCAGCGGATTCAGCGGGCGCTCGAGGTTTTTATGCTGAGCGGGCAAGCCATGTCCGCGTTGCTGGCCGCGCCGGCCCGAGTGGATGACGCCGCAGCCGCGTGGCGTTTCGTGCCGATCGCGCTGGAGCCGTCCGATCGCGGCGTGCTGCATGCACGCATCGAGAAGCGCTTCGATGCGATGCTGGCCGGCGGTTTCGTCGAGGAAGTGGTGAGGTTGCGCGAACGCGGCGACTTATTGCCCGAGATGCCGTCCATGCGTTGCGTGGGCTACCGGCAGGTCTGGGAATATCTGGATGGCGCGGTCGATTATTCGACCATGCGCGACAAGGGCGTCTTTGCGACGCGGCAATTGTGCAAGCGGCAGCTCACATGGCTGCGAAGCATGACGGAGCGGATGGTGGTGGACTGCTGCGATCCGCACGCAACGGCGCGGGTGCTTGAAGCGATTGAAGTGTTGCTTTGAAACTTTGAAATTCGAACCCGCGCGGCGCATGCTGAACGCGCCCGCCGCGCAGGTCCTGAAGACTTTAGACCACGACGGTCTGAGCTTCACCGGCCGCGCTTTCGCGAATCACGCCGATCTTCCAGACTTGCTCACCGGCGGCGGACAGCAAACCGATTGCAGCGTCAGCATCCGCAGCGGACACCACCACGGCCATGCCGATGCCGCAGTTGAACACGCGATGCATTTCCGCATCCGCCACGCCGCCGTGCTTTTGCAGCCACGAGAACAGCGGCGGCAGCGGCCACGCGCGATGATCCAGCTCGGCCGTCAAACCTTCACGCAACACGCGCGGAATATTTTCAACCAGCCCGCCGCCCGTGATATGCGCCATACCCTTCACCGCGATCTGCTGCATCAGCGCCAGCAGCGGCTTCACGTAGATATGGGTGGGCGCCATCAGCGCGTCGGCGAGCGAGCGGCCGTCGAAATCCGCGTTCAGATCAGGCTGTGCGCGCTCGATGATCTTGCGCACCAGCGAAAAACCGTTCGAATGGATGCCGCTCGAAGCGAGACCCAGCACCACGTCGCCGGGGGCGATCGTGCTGCCGTCGATAATCTTGCTCTTTTCCACCGCGCCGACCGCGAAACCGGCCAGATCGTATTCGCCGTCAGGGTACATGCCCGGCATTTCCGCCGTCTCGCCGCCGATCAGCGCGCAGCCCGACAGTTCGCAGCCATGCGCGATACCCTTCACGACCGTTGCCGCGGTGGCCACGTCCAGCTTGCCGCACGCGAAATAGTCGAGGAAGAACAGCGGCTCGGCGCCCTGCACGAGAATGTCGTTCACGCTCATCGCCACCAGATCCTGGCCGACGGTGTCGTGTTTGTTCAGCTGAAAGGCGAGGCGCAGCTTGGTGCCGACGCCGTCGGTGCCGGACACCAGCACCGGCTCCTTATACTTCTTCGGCACTTCGAACAGCGCGCCGAACCCGCCGATGCCACCCAGCACGCCGTCGCGCATCGTCTTTTTGGCAAAGGGCTTGATCGCATCGACAAGGGCGTCGCCCGCGTCGATGTCCACGCCGGCGTCGCGATACGACAAACCTTGGGCCGAACCAGTTGAATTCGGGGCGGATTTCGGTTGATTCATGGGGACGAGCTCGAAGGTCGGTAAAATGCGATTTTACCCGATGCCGGCCGTCTGGCTGGAATTTGAATCATCCGGTCCCGACGACACCTGGGAAACAACCTTGCAAGAGAACTCCTCGATTCTGACGCCCGTCCAGCGCCGCGCCTTCACGTGGGTGGCGATCGCGCTGGGCATCGGCATTCTGCTGTGGCTGCTCAGTCCGGTTCTCACGCCGTTTCTGCTCGGTGCGATTCTCGCGTACATTCTGCAGCCGGGCGTGGCGTGGATGGTGCGCCGGCGCGTGCCGCGCGCGGTGGCCGCCTTGCTGATGATGCTGCTCTTCACGCTGCTGATGACGCTGCTCGTCCTGCTGGTGCTGGCCGTCGTGCAGAAAGAAGGACCGCAGTTGCGGCAGCAGGTGCCCGTGCTGTTCGCGCACGTCAACGGGTGGCTGCAACCCAAGCTGGCCGTGCTGGGACTCGCCGATTCGCTCGACTTCGCCAGCATCCGCGATCTCGTCACGGGGCAGCTCGAAGGCAGCGCTCAGACCGTGGCGCTGTATGTGTGGACCTCCATTCGCACGAGCGGCAACGTGATGATGACGGTGATCGGCAACGTGGTCCTCGTGCCGCTCGTGCTGTTCTACCTGCTGTACGACTGGAACCGCATGCTCGCCCGCACGCAGAGCGTGGTGCCGCGCCGCTGGCTCGACAAGACGCTGCAGCTCGCGCGCGACATGGACCAGATGCTGTCGCAGTACCTGCGCGGCCAGTTGCTCGTGATGGGCGTGCTCGCCGCGTACTACGCGATTGCGCTGAGCCTCGCGCGCTTCGAGATCGCGTTGCCGGTCGGTATTTTTACGGGGCTCGCGGTGTTCATCCCGTACATCGGTTTTGCGATCGGCCTCGCGCTGGCGCTGCTCGCGGCGCTGCTGCAATTCGGCGACTGGTACGGCTTCGGCGCGGTCGCGGTGATCTACGGTGTCGGTCAGATCCTGGAGAGCTTTTTTCTCACGCCGCGCCTGGTGGGCGAGCGGATCGGCCTGCACCCGCTCGCGGTGATTTTCGCGTTGCTCGCTTTCGGGCAACTGTTCGGCTTTTTCGGCGTATTGATGGCGTTGCCGGTCAGCGCGATTCTGTCGGTCGCCATGCGAGAGTTGCGGCAAAGCTATCTGGCGAGCACGCTCTATAAGAACTGACTGCTTGTTGACTATTCCGGCCCGAGATACGGGCCATTTGCGGCTTAGCCTCATTTTCGGCATTAACCTACTGTGCTTCGTCAACTGACGCTCGATCTCGGCACCCCGCCGCCATCGACATTCGACAATTTCTTCGCCGGCGCCAACGCCGAACTGGTCACGCGCCTGCGCGAGCTCGAGAACGCGCTCGCCGCCGGGCCGGTCGCCGATCGCACCTTCTATATCTGGGGCGAGTCCGGCAGCGGCCGCACGCACCTGCTGCAGGCGCTTGTGCACGAGGCGTCGCCGGGACACGCGCGCTTCGCCGGACCGCAGAGCAGTCTTGCCGCCTTCAGCTTCGACCCGCGCGTCGCCCTCTACGCAATCGACGATTGCGACGGCCTGTCGGCCGCGCAGCAGATCGCCGTCTTCAACCTGTTCAACGAAGTGCGCGCGCATCCCACCAGCGCACTGGTCGCCGCGGGCAACGCGCCGCCCATCGGCATGACGGTGCGCGAGGATTTACGCACGCGCCTCGGCTGGGGCCTCGTGTTCCATCTCGCGCCGCTGCCGGACGAAGGCAAGGCCGCGGTGCTCAAACACGCGGCGCGCGAGCGCGGCATCATGCTCGCCGACGACGTGCCGGCTTACCTGCTCACGCATTTTCGCCGCGACATGCCCAGTCTGATGGCGCTGCTCGACGCGCTCGACCGCTTCTCGCTCGAACAGAAACGCGCGGTCACGCTGCCGCTGTTGCGTACCATGCTGGCTTCACCCGACGCCGAAGAACGGCGCGCCGCGCCCGCCGCATCCGCTTCACCCGCCGCTTCAAGTAAAATAGGCCCCCATGGCTAACCTCGCACTCTTCGACCTCGACCACACGCTCATCCCCACCGACAGCGACCACGAATGGGGCCGCTTCATGGTGAAACACGGCATGGTCGACGCCGAAAACTTCGCCCGTGAAAACGACCGCTTTTTCGCCGACTACAAGGCCGGCCGGCTCGACATTCACGCCTATCTGATCGCCATGCTCACGCCGCTGTCGAAGTACACGCGCGCGCAGCTCGCCGACTTTCACGCGCAGTACATGCACGAAGTCATCAAGCCGGCGATCTTCCCCGTTGCGCAGGAGTTGGTGAAGCAGCACCAGGAAGCCGGCGACCTGTGCTGCGTGGTCACCGCCACCAACGAATTCATCACCCGCCCGATCGCGCACGCATTCGGCGTCGACGCGCTGATCGCCTGCGAAGCGGAAACCGTCGACGGCGAGCCGCATTCGCCGTACACCGGCCGCCCCACCGGCACGCCGAGCTACAAGGAAGGCAAGATCGTGCGCACCGAAGCGTGGCTCGCCTCGCTCGGCAAGACGTGGAGCGACTTCGAGCACAGCTATTTCTATAGCGATTCGCACAACGACATTCCGCTGCTCGAAAAAGTCACGGACCCGATCGCGACCAATCCCGACGACACATTGCGCGCTCATGCGCAGGCCAAAGGCTGGCGCATCCTCGAACTCTTCCAACCCTCGTGATCAAAAAATTTATCCGCAAGCTGTTCGGCCAGGACTCGGCACCCGCTGACGACACCCTGCCCGCCGAAGCCGAAACAGACGAAACCGGCAGCGCACCGGCGCGCACATCGTCAGGCGCGAGCAAAACGCGCCGCAAGCCCACCCGCTCCAGCGCGCCCGTGAAAGCCGTGCGCGATCCGGACGTGCCGGTCATCATTCCGCACGACGTGCACGGCATAGACCAGGCGCTGATTTCGAGGAACGCGATTCGCGTGACCGAAGGTCTGCAACAGGCCGGGCACCGCGCGTTCATCGTCGGCGGTGCGGTGCGCGATCTGCTGCTCGGCATCAAACCGAAAGACTTCGACGTCGCGACCGACGCCACGCCTGAACAGGTGCAGAAACTGTTCCGGCGCGCGCGCATCATCGGCCGCCGGTTTCAGATCGTGCACGTGCAGTTCGGCCAGGAAATCATCGAGACCTCCACGTTCCGCGCGCTGGTCGACCCGCCCGCGGCCGACGCGCCGCCGGCGCGCCGCCTGAAGCGCGACGAGCTCGACCGCCGCACCCACGCGGTCGACGCGAGCGGCCGTGTGCTGCGCGACAACGTCTGGGGCGAGCAGCACGAAGACGCCACGCGCCGCGACTTCACGATCAACGCGATGTACTACGATCCGGCCACGCAAACCGTGCTGGATTATCACAACGGCATGGCCGACATGCGCGCACGCCTGTTGCGCATGATCGGCGACCCGGCCACGCGTTACCGCGAAGATCCGGTGCGCATGCTGCGCGTGGTGCGTTTCGCGGCAAAGCTCGACTTCGAGATCGAGGACAGCACCCGCGAGCCGATCGCCAACATGGCCGATCTGATCAACAACGTGCCTGCCGCGCGCCTGTTCGACGAGATGCTCAAGCTGATGCTCTCCGGCCATGCGCTCGCGTGTTTGAAACGCCTCCGGCAGGAAGGCCTGCATCATGGCCTGCTGCCCTTGCTCGACGTGGTGCTCGAACAGCCCACCGGCGAAAAATTCATCACGCTCGCGCTGAACAACACGGATGCCCGCGTGCGCGCCGGCAAACCGGTGTCGCCCGGCTTCCTGTTCGCCACGTTGTTATGGCACGACGTGCAGCAGCGCTGGCAAAAATTCGAAGCGAACGGCGAATATCCGGTCCCCGCGCTGCATCGCGCGATGGACGACGTGCTTGACATGCAAACCGAGAAACTCGCGATCCACAAGCGCTTCTCGTCGGATATGCGCGAGATCTGGGGCCTGCAGTTGCGCCTCGAAAAACGTTCGGGAAGAAGCGCGCTGAAGCTGCTGGAACACCAAAGATTTAGAGCGGGGTATGATTTCCTCCTGTTGCGCTGCGAATCGGGCGAACTCGACGAGTCGGTCGGTGCGTGGTGGACGGAGTTCATAGAAGGAGACGTCGCCGCACGTGAGGCATTGCTCACGCAAGGCGGGAAGGACCGAAGCCCCAGAAAACGACGGCGGCGCAGCAGTGGCGCCAGAAGCCGCAAGCCGGGCGACGGATTGGAGGGCGGCACGCCAGCCGAACGCACAGCCGACGACGCGGGCCACGACGGCTCGCACGAAGACTGACACGGCGTTAGCGGTTGCCGTCGAACGATAGTTGCAGGAAGTTATGCCATGACGGTTGCTTATCTCGGCCTCGGCGCGAATCTCGGGGACGCGCGCCAGACCCTGAAAGACGCGGTGGTGTGCCTCGCACAACAGCACACCATCACCGTGCTCGCCAAGTCGAGCCTGTATCGCACTGCCCCGATCGACGCGGGCGGTGACGACTATTTCAACTGCGTCGTGAAGGTCGATACGACGCTCCCCGTACGGCATCTGCTTGCGCTATGCCACAAGATCGAGCATCAGTTCGGCCGCGAGCGGCCGTTTCGCAACGCACCGCGCACGCTCGATCTGGACATCCTGCTATTTGGCGATCAATCGATCGACGAAGCCGATCTGATCGTGCCGCACCCGCGCCTGACCGAACGCGCTTTCGCGCTGGTGCCGCTCGTCGAAATCGACGCCGCGCTGGTCATTCCGCAACAGGGCCGTGCCGAGGCGCTGCTCAGCCGCGTGAGCGATCAGCGCATCGAGAAGGTCAAAGGGCCTTGCCAGTGCCCTATGCTCAACGCATTGACCGCCGGTGAAAACTCTGCCGGCAAGGGCCGCTGCGAATGAATTCATCGCCGCTCACCGTCACGGCGCCGCAGCTGCGGCCGCCGTTCGGCTACCTCGCGATCGAAGGCCCGATCGGCGTCGGCAAGACGTCGCTCGCACGCCGTCTTGCGCAGCGCTGGTCGATGCAGGAACTGTTCGAACGGCCGCAGGACAATCCGTTTCTCGAACGCTTTTACCGCGACACCGCACGTTACGCGTTGCCCACGCAATTGCACTTCGCCTTGCAACGCGCGCAGCAGGCTCAGGACGTGAGCGCGGCGCACATGTCGGGCACGCCGCTGATCGCCGATTTCATGACGCAGAAGAACGACATCTTCGCGCGTCTGACGCTGCAGGAAGACGAGTGGCAGTTGTATCGCGCGCTTGCCGCGCGGCTCGAAGTCAGCGCGCCGGCGCCGGACTTCGTGGTGTATCTGCAGGCGAGCCCCGAGGTGCTGTTCTCGCGCATCCAGAAGCGCGCGGTGCCGATGGAACTGCAGATTTCCGACGCCTATCTGCACGCCCTGTGCGATGCGTACAACGAGTTTTTCTATCACTACGACCGCGCGCCCGTGCTGACGGTCAACGCCGAACACCTGAATCCGCTCGACTCGGACGCGGACCTTGCGCTACTCGCCGAACGCATCGAAACCATGCGCGGCCGCAAGGAATTCTTTGTCAAAGGCACGTCGCTCTGAGCGGCGCGGCTACCTCTTTTTCTCAACGGATTGACCCATGACCTATTTGCAGGAAGCGAGCCGGAACGCCATCACCGTGCCGAAACTGCAGGCAATGCGCGACGCCGGCGAAAAAATCGCCATGCTCACCTGTTACGACGCGAGCTTCGCCGCGCTGCTGGATCGCGCGGGCGTCGACGTGCTGTTGATCGGGGACTCGCTCGGCAACGTGCTGCAAGGCCAGACGACCACGCTGCCCGTGTCGCTCGCCGACATCGCGTATCACACGGCTAGCGTGGCGCGCGCGCGGCCCGCGGCGCTGATCGTGGCCGACCTGCCGTTCGGCACGTACGGCACGCCGGAAGACGCGTTCAAAAGCTCGGTCGAGTTGATGCGCGCCGGCGCGCAGATGGTGAAGCTCGAAGGCGGCGAATGGCTCGCGGACACGGTGCGCTTCCTGGTGGAGAGGTCGATTCCCGTGTGCGCGCACGTCGGCCTGACGCCCCAATCCGTGCATGCGTTCGGCGGCTTCAAGGTGCAAGGCAAGACCGAGGCGGGCGCGACGCAATTGCTGCGCGACTCGCTCGCCGTGCAGGTGGCCGGCGCGCAGTTGATCGTGATGGAAGCAATCCCGACACTGCTCGCGAGCGACGTCACGAAACAATTGCGTATTCCGACGATCGGTATCGGCGCGGGACTGGATTGCTCGGGTCAGGTGCTGGTGCTCCACGACATGCTGGGCATTTTCCCCGGCAAGCGGCCGCGCTTCGTGAAGGATTTCATGCAGGGGCAGCCGAGTATTCTGGCGGCCGTGGAAGCGTATGTCCGCGCGGTGAAGGACGGCGCGTTTCCAGGACCTGAGCACACGTTCTGAGCTTCAACCAATAGAAGATCGGGCAAAACGGGGGGATTCGCGCCCGTTTCGGCTTATATCCGATATGGCCTGTAAAGGCCCGCAAAGCATTTGTCTTTCTTCGCAGACCGGCCGAGACGGCTCAGCCGGTAACGGCTCACGCTCACTCAGTCCACGAGCCGCGCCGGCACCGCGCCTCGCAGCGCATTGCACACCATCAACGCTTCGGCGTTGTGCAGATCGGTGCGGGTCAGCACACGTTCGGCGGCCTGCAGGCCCGACTCTTCCTCGAGCAGAACGCCGCGCATCACACCAGGCAACACGCCCGACGCAAGCGGCGGCGTCCACCAGCGGCCAGCCATCTTCACGAACACATTCGACCGGCCACCTTCGGTCAACTCGCCCTGCGCGTTAAAGAACAGCGTGTCGAACGCACCCTTCGCTTCGGCTTCGCGCCAGCCGCGATCGTATTCGGCGCGGCGGGTGGTTTTGTGCCGCAGCAGCAGGTCGGCGGCGTCGGTTGCCGCGAAAGCGTGATCGGGTCCGAGCAACACGCCGACAGTCGATTCGGCCAACGGCGTCAGCACCGCCGCGGTGAGGTGCACCGTGCCGTTCTTGCTCAACGCAAGCCGCATGCGATGCGGCGTATTTGCCGGCAGCGACGCACACTTCGCCGCGACTTCCGCGCGAATGGCGTTTGCGTCGTCGAGTCTGAAGCCGAGTGCCGCCGCACTCGACGAGAGTCGCGCAAGATGACGCGACAGATGCCGCACGCCGTCTTCGCGCGTCGCGTACATCGTTTCGAAGAGTTCGAAACCCGGCTCGGCGCCGGTCAGAAAGCGGGCTTTCAATTGGCACTCCGCGTATTCGTCGGCGGCGACGCTGTCGAGCACGATGCCCGCGCCGATACCCATCTTGCCCGCCAGTCGGCCGGTTTGCGTCGACCGGCTCAACGTCAACGTGCGGATCGCAACGGAGAGGCAGAAGTCGCCACAGGCGGTTTCGTTCGCGGCGGACGCGCGGTTGTCCGCCCCCGTGGTGTCGGCGTCCGTTGACGGTGCGTCCAGCCAGCCAATAGCGCCCGTATAGAGCCCGCGCGGCGTGCTCTCCAGTTCGTCGATCAACTGCATCGTGCGATGCTTCGGCGCGCCCGTGATCGAGCCGCATGGAAACAGCGCACGCAGGATCCCGGCAAAAGAGGTGCCGGGCCGCAACGCCGCATGCACGGTCGAGGTCATCTGCCAGACCGTCGCATACGGCTCGACCGAAAAGAGAGCCGGCACCTTGACCGAGCCTGTTTGCGCCACCCGCGACAGATCGTTGCGCAGCAGGTCGACGATCATCACGTTTTCGGCACGGTTTTTCGGATCGCTGCCGAGGAATTCGGCGGCGCGCCGGTCCGCCGCCGGGTCGTCGGAACGCGGCGCCGTGCCTTTCATCGGCCGCGCATGCAGCGTCTCGCCCTGCTTTTCGACGAAGAGCTCTGGCGAGCACGACAATACCCAATCGCCGCCCGGCAACGCGATCAGCGCACCGTACCGCACCGGCTGACGCGCTCTGAGCCGCCGATACAGCGCGACAGGCGGACCGAACACGTCGAAGCCGAGCCGGTACGTGTAGTTGACCTGATAGGAATCGCCCGCGCGCAGAGCCTCGTGGACCGCCTCGATCGCCGTGTTGAACTGCGCCGGATCGACGCTCGCGCGCACGTTGGCCGTGCCCGCCACCGAGGGCTCGGCCGCGCCCTGGTCACGTGCCATGAGCCACGCGTCGACCTCTTCACGCGAACGCTTTTCGCAACGTTCGAACAATAAAAAACGCAGCGTGGCATCGCCACGCTGCGTTTTCAGAGACCAGTGCGCCTCGGCGCCGAGGAGATCCCGGCCAAACTCATAGTCGGCGAGCACGACGGCATGCGAACCACGCCGGGTTTCCGCCGCCACGCTCTCGCACACGGCTTCGAGTTGCGCCGCATCCGCACACACCCATTCCTGCACAAATCCCGTGTACAGACGACTCGAAGGGCGCGCCGGCGTCGCGTCGCAATCGTCGAGCAATGCGAAAACCGCGCCGTGCTCATCTGCCGTCATGCTTACCGCCACATTCGAACTGTCATTAATCGAAGAAGCTCTTCACCCGGTCGAACCAGCTCTTGCTTTGCGGGCTATGCCGCGACCCGCCCTCGACCAGCGCCTTTTCGAACTGCTTGAGCAGATCGCGCTGCGGCTCCGTGAGCTTGACCGGCGTTTCGACTTGCACGTGCACGTACAGATCGCCGGCAATGCTCGAACGCAGGCCCTTGATCCCTTTGCCACGCAGACGGAACGTCTTGCCCGATTGCGTGCCTTCCGGCACCGTGAAGCTGGCGCGCCCGGCGAGGGTCGGCACTTCGATCTCGCCGCCGAGCGCCGCGGTGGTGAACGGAATCGGCATCTGGCAGTGCAGATCGTCGCCGTCGCGCTCGAACACCGAGTGCTGCTTGATGTGGATCTCGACATACAGATCGCCCGACGGGCCGCCGTTGATCCCCGGCTCGCCATTGCCGGCGGAACGGATACGCATGCCGTCGTCGATACCTGCCGGGATCTTCACTTCCAGCGTCTTGGTTTCCTTCACCTTGCCCGCGCCGTGGCAGTGGCCGCACGGGTCGGGAATGTAGGTGCCGGTGCCGTGACACTTCGGACAGGTTTGCTGAATGCTGAAGAAGCCCTGCGACATCCGCACCGAACCCGAACCGCTACAGGTCGGACAGGTTTCCGGCTTGGTGCCGGGCTTGGCGCCCGAACCGTGGCAAACCTCGCACGACACCCAACTCGGCACGCGAATCTGCGTGTCGTAGCCGTGCGCGGCCTGTTCCAGCGTGATTTCCATGCTGTAGCGCAGATCGGCGCCGCGATACACCTGCGGGCCCGCGCGGCCGCCACCGCCACGTGCGGCGCCACCGGCCGCCTGGCCGAAGATGTCGCCGAAAATATCGCCGAATGCGTCGGCAAAACCGCCAAAGCCTTGCGCTCCGGCACCGCCCATGTTCGGATCGACGCCCGCGTGGCCGTACTGGTCGTACGCGGCACGCTTTTGCGAGTCCGACAGCATTTCATAGGCTTCCTTCACCTCTTTGAAATGCCCTTCCGCATCCTTGTTGCCCGGATTGCGGTCGGGGTGGTGCTTCATCGCGAGCTTGCGATAAGCCTTCTTGATTTCGTCGTCGCTCGCGTTCTTTGCGACGCCCAGAACCTCGTAGTAATCCCGTTTCGCCATATCGGTTCAACGCCACTCGCGCAATGCGACGCGGTGGCTCCTCT
>Ga0255336_100568_pt1 | contig 51733 bp, 46 predicted proteins | sample MeOH1_35cm_T3_17_FD_189102 | JGI IMG/M metagenome (GOLD analysis project Ga0255336, IMG submission 189102) | Sandy soil microbial communities from University of British Columbia, Vancouver, Canada - MeOH1_35cm_T3_179 | ecosystem: Engineered > Artificial ecosystem > Sand microcosm > Unclassified ... | reverse complement strand
CCGTAGGCCGCGCGCATGGCCGGGTTGACGAAGCGCCAGCCGATGGTGGTGTCGAAGATCTGCGCGTCGCGCGAGAACGCGCTGGTGGCCTTGCCCATCACGAACGGGGCGCGGCTCATGCTTTCCACGCCGCCGGCCAGCATCAGGCCCGCTTCGCCGGACTTGATGGCGCGCGCGGCGGTGCCGGTGGCATCCATGCCGGAGCCGCACAGGCGGTTGATGGTGGCGCCCGGCACGCTTTCCGGCAGGCCGGCCAGCAGCAGCGACATGCGCGCCACGTTGCGGTTGTCCTCGCCGGCCTGGTTGGCGTTGCCGTAGATCACGTCATCGATGGCGGACCAGTCCAGGTTCGGGTTGCGCGCCATCAGCGCCTTGAGCGGCACCGCGCCCAGGTCGTCCGCGCGCACCGCGGACAGGCTGCCGCCGTAGCGGCCGATGGGGGTGCGGATGGCGTCGCAGATAAAGGCTTCGGTCATGTTGTCTCTCTCTTGCTTGTACGTGGCTTGTACGTGAATCGTGATCGTGAAGCGGAGGCCCCGGCGGCGCTCAGGCCGTGGCAGCCTGCAGGAGCGGCACGCCGGTCACGCGCTGCAGTTCCTCGAAGGACAGGTCTTCGACCAGGTCGCGCGCGACCAGCCCTTCGGGCGTCACGTCGATGGTGGCCAGGTCGGTATAGATGCGCGTGACGCAGTTCATGCCGGTGAGCGGATACGTGCATTGCGGCACGATCTTGCTCTCGCCCTGCTTGGTCTGGTGCTCCATCATCACGAACACTTCCTTGGCGCCGATGGCCAGGTCCATCGCGCCGCCCACGGCCGGGATCGCGCCCGGCGCGCCGGTGTGCCAGTTGGCCAGGTCGCCCTTCTCGGAGACCTGGAACGCGCCCAGCACGCAGAAGTCGAGGTGGCCACCGCGCATCATCGCGAACGAATCGGCGTGGTGGAAATACGAGCCGCCCGGCTTGATCGTGACCGGCTGCTTGCCGGCGTTGATCAGGTCGCCGTCTTCCTCGCCGGCGGGCGGCGCCTTGCCCATGCCGAGCAGGCCGTTCTCGCTGTGCAGCAGGATTTCACGGTCGGCCGGCAGGTGGTTGCCGACCAGGGTGGGCAGGCCGATGCCGAGGTTGACCACGGCACCGTCGGGAATGTCTTTGGCCACGCGGGCGGCCATCTGATCGCGGGTCAGGCGTTGCATGTCGGGATTCTCCTTGTCGCTCAGACGGGGGTCTTGCCGGCGTCGATCTTGACGACGCGCTTGACGAACAGGCCCGGCGTGATGATGTGCTCGGGGTCCAGCTCGCCCAGTTCGACGATCTCGCTGACCTGCACGATCGGGCACTTGGCGGCCATCGCCATGATCGGGCCGAAGTTGCGCGCGGTCTTGCGGTAGGTCAGGTTGCCCCAGCGGTCGGCGCGCTGCGCCTTGATGAGGGCGAAGTCGGCGTGGATGGGCTTTTCGAACACATAGCCCTGGCCGTCGATGATGCGGGTTTCCTTGCCCTCGGCCAGCGGCGTGCCGTAGGCGGTGCGGGTGAAGAAGCCGCCGATGCCGGCGCCGGCGGCGCGGATGCGCTCGGCCAGGTTGCCCTGCGGCACCAGTTCCAGCTCGATCTCGCCGGCGTGGTAGAGCGAGTCGAACACGTAGGAGTCGGCCTGGCGCGGGAACGAGCAGATGATCTTGCGCACGCGCCTGGCCTTGAGCAGCGCGGCCAGGCCCGTATCGCCGTTGCCGGCGTTGTTGTTGACGATGGTGAGGTCGCGCGCGCCCTGGGCGATGAGGGCGTCGATGAGCTGCGCCGGCATGCCGGCCATGCCAAAGCCGCCGATCAGGATGGTGGCGCCGTCGTGGATGTCGGCCATCGCCGCTTCCACCGAGTCGAATAGCTTGTTGATCACTTGCGTTCCAGTTCCGAAAGCCCGGACGAACCATCCGGAACCGGCCGCCAAGCCGCGAGGAGGAACATCAGGCGGCGCGCGAACGCTGTCTCCGGACAGTCCTGCCGGAAGAGCCATCCGGCCTGCCCGCCCCGCCGCAGGTGCGGGAGCGTGCCGCCGGACACGAATCCAACAGACTTTGTTTTTCTTGTTCTTGTGATTTGTTCTAACTGCGAACCTCAATTCGCACTCTGAACAGATTACACCTGTGCTCCCGGCACGGTCAAGGCGCCGCCGCATCGCTTGTGCGTTAGCCGGACACCCCCGGCGCGGCGCGGCGAGAGCTTACGCAGCTTACGCTTTTCCGCGCCGCGCCGGGCAGGCTCAGGGCAATTGCAGTTCGGCGCGGCTGCCGGCGGCGCCGGGCCGGATCTCCAGCCGCACGTCGATGCGCTCGCGCAGCTCCGCCACGTGCGAGATGATGCCCACCAGCCGGCCCGCCTGCTGCAGGTCGATCAGCGTGTGGATGGCGAAGTCCAGGCTTTCCGGGTCGAGCGTGCCGAAACCTTCGTCGACGAACAGCGTGTCGAGCTGGATGCCGCCCGCGCGCGACTGCACCACGTCGGCCAGCCCCAGCGCCAGCGACAGCGAGGCCAGGAAGCCCTCGCCGCCCGACAGCGTGTTGGCCGGGCGCGCCACGCCCGAGTTGTGGTCGAACACCTCCAGATCGAGCCCGCCGGCCGCGCGCAGGTCGCCCTGCTCGCGCACGCGCTGCAGTTCGTAGCGGCTGCGGCTCATGCGCATCAGCCGCAGCGACGCGGCCTCCAGCACCTCGTCGAGCAGCGTGGCCAGCACGAAGCGCTGGAAGGTGATGCGGCGCGGGTTGTTGCCGTTGGCCACCTCGGACAGGCGCCCGAGCACGGCATAGCGGCGCTCGATGTCGGCGCCGTCGGCGGCGAGCCGGTCCAGGCGCTGCTGGCATTGCAGCAGGTTCTCGCGGCTGCGGTGCAGGTCGGCCTGCTGGCGGACCAGCGCCTCCAGCGCGCTTGCCGCGGCCGCCTGCGCCTGGCGCAGCGCGTCGAGATCGGGTGCCGCCAGGTCGCGCGCGGCGGCCGTGGCGCGCGCGCGGCGGTCGGCGGCGGCGGCCACGTCGCGGTCGAAGCGCTGGATGCGGGTTTCGAGCTGCGCGGACTCCGCCTCGGGCAGGCGTGCCTCGGCATAGGCCTGTGGCGTGGCAAACCCGGCCTGCGCGAGCGCGCCGTCGAAGGCCGCGCGCGCCTGCGCCTCGCGCTGCGCGCCGCCGGCAACGCTGGCCTGCGCCGCGGCCTGCGCGGCCTGCGCCGCGGCCAGGTCCGCGCCGGCCTGCTTGTCGGCGGCCTGGGCCTCGGCCAGCGCGGCCTCGGCGGCGGCCAGTTCCTGCCGCGCGCGCGCCAGCGCATGTTCCAGCTGGGCGGGATCGCGGCGCTCCGGCGGCACCTGCGCGCTGGCGGCCTCCCACTCGCCTTGCAGCCGGGCGTGGCGCTGCGCGGCCCCCTGCGCGGCGGCATCGGCACCGCGGATGGCGGCCTCGGCCGCGGTGAGCGCGGCGCGCTGGCGCTCGAGCTCGGCGGCCAGCGGCAGGCGCCGCGCCTCGGCCGCTTCGGCCGCCTGCTGCTGGGCGCGCAGCGCGCTGCCGCTTTCGGCCAGCGCCTGCCGCGCGCCGCCGATGTCCGCGGCGGCATCGGCGTTGGCATCGGCGGGCATGTCCGCCGATGCCAACGCCGCGCGCAGCTCCGCCAGCTGGTCCTGGCGCAACGTCAGCGCGGCCAGCGCCGACTGCGCGCCGGCCGCGGCTTCGTGCGCGGCCTGGTCGGCGGCGCGGGCGTCGTCGCGCGCGTGATCGAGGACCTCGTCGGGCACCGGCGCGTCGAACTGCAGCGCAAGCTGTGGATGGGCGGCGCTGCCGCACACCGGGCAGGCCTCGCCGGCGCGCAGCCCAGCCGCCAGCCGCGCGGCCTGCCCCGCGCGCCATGCGCGCTCGGTCTCGCGCAGATGCGCGGCGGCGGCCGCCTGCCGCGTGGCGGCGCGCTGCGCGGCGCCGTGCGCGGCTTCGGCCTGCGCGCGGCCCTGCTCCGCCTGCGCCAGCGCGGCGGCGTATTTGTCCAGCATCGTGGCCTGGCGGGCCAGTTCGGCCTGCCGGAGCCGGATCGCCTCCAGCCCGCGCGCGCCGGCCTCGGCCTGCGCCAGCCCGGCTTCGGCCTGGCGCATCGCCGCGGCGGCCTGTTCCTGCGCGCGCGCGGCAGCCGCGTGCGCCGCCGCCGCGCTGGCCTGCTCCGCGGCGGCGCGCTGCAATTCGGCTTGCAGCGCGCCAAGGCGCTGCGCACGCGGCAGCATGGCCTCCAGCTCGGCCGCCTGCTTCTGCATCTGCTGGCGCTCGCCCGCGCGCCCGGCCTGCGTGGCAAGCGCGGCGGCGGCGCGCGCCGAGACGGCGGCGCAGGCATCCGCGCGCGCGCCTGCCGCCGCCAGCGCCTGCTGCGCCTGGCGGTGATCATGCCCGGCCTGCTGCCAGTGCTGCTCGAACGGCTGCGCCTGCGCCGCGCGGCGCGCGGCCTGCAGGCGCTGGCGCACGGCTTCCACCTCGGCCTGCTGCGCCATCAGCGCCGCATGGGCCGCCTCGGCTTCGCGCGCTTCGCGCAGGCGGGCGTCGGCCTGCTCGCCCTGCTGCGTCGCCAGCCGGGCGTGCTCGAGCGTGGCGCGCGCGGCGGTTTCCTGCCGCGCCAGGTCTTCCAGCCCGGATTGCAGCGCCGCCACCTGCACGCGCAGCGCCTCGGCGGATTCGAGCTCGTATTGCTGCAGCAAGGCCGACTGCTCGATGCGCAGCCGCTCGGCCTGCTGGCGGATGGCCGCCGCCTGCCCCTTGAGCAGTTCCTCCACGCGCCGGTACAGCTCGGTGCGGAACAGACGCTCGAGAATCGCCTGGCGGCTTTTTGAATCCGCCGTGAGCAGTTCGCGGAACCGCCCCTGCGGCAGCACGATCACCTGGCGGAACTGGCTGCTGTCGAAGCCCAGCAGGTTGCGCACGAATTCGTCGACGCGGCTGGGCTGGCTGGCCTTGCTGGTCCAGCCGGCCGCCTCCAGCGCATCGAGCTGGGCCTTGGGCGCTTCCTTGACCGTGCCGCCGCCGCGCAGCTTGGGACGCTCCTGCGCGGGCGAGCGCGTGACGCGGTAGCGCTGCGCGCCGAGGCTGAACTCGAACGTCACCTCGGTGCGCAGGCCCGGATCGGCGTTGGCGCTGCGCATGTCCTGCGCGCTGCGCTCGCCGCCCGAAGTGTCGCCATAGAGCGCGAAGCAGATCGCGTCGAGCAAGGTGGTCTTGCCGGCGCCGGTGGGGCCGTGGATCAGGAAGAACGCCTGCTCGCCGAGCCGGCTGAAATCGATTTCCTCGCGGGCCGCGAACGGGCCGAACGCCTGCAGCGCCAGATGCAGCGGCCTCATGCGGACTCCCTGTCGGCCGCGGCGATGCCGTCGAGCACCTGCGTCAGCGCGCGGCGCTGGTCTTCATCCAGGTCCTCGTCGGCGACTTCCTTGAAAAAGCTGGCGAACAGCTCGCCGGTGTCGAGCTGGCGCAGGCGCTGGCCGGCGGCGCTGGCCTCGCCGGCGCGCGACAGCACCGCGCGCTCGATCGCCAGCGCGTTGGGATAGGCCTGGCGCAGGCGCGCCATCGGGTCCAGCAAGGCGCCGGTGTCGGTCAGCACGGCGTGGATATAGTCGTCGCGCCGCGGATCGGCGGCGCCCTGCGCCACCAGCGCGGCCAGTTCGCCCTCGAGGATGCGCAGGTCGCGCCGCGGGGCCAGCGCGATCTCCTCGATGGCAACCTCGCCATTGGCGCCCAGTTCGATCAGCGAGACCGACTTGGCGTGCGCGGCTTCCGACAGCGAGTATTTCAGCAGCGAGCCCGAATAGCGGATGCGCCCGCCCAGCGTCTGCGGCCGGTGCAGGTGGCCGAGCGCGACCAGGTCGAAGCCGTCGAACACGCCCGCCGCCACCGCCCCGCTGCCGCCCACCGAAAGCGGCCGCTCGGATTCGCTGGCCTCGCCGCCGATGACGAAGGCGTGCGCTACCACCACCGAGCGCGCCTGCGCCGGATGGCCGGCGCGGATCGCGTCAAGGCGGGCCGCGAGCGCGGCCTCGTGGCCGGGCACGTCCACGCCGAACGCATCGCGCACCGTGGCGGGCTCGGCATAAGGCAAGGCATAGATGCGCACTTCGCCGTGCGCGTCGGACAAGGTCACGCAAGCCGCCTCGCGCTCGGTGCGGCCCGCCACGTGCAGGCCCTGCGCGGTCAGCAGCCGCGCGCCGAAACCGAGCCGCTGCGCGCTGTCGTGGTTGCCGGCGATCATCACCACCGGCACGCCCGCGTCCACCACGATGCGCGCCAGCACGTCGTCGAGCAGCGCCACCGCCTCGGGCGGCGGCACCGCGCGGTCATAGACGTCGCCGGCGATCAGCACCGCGTCCGGCTTGTGCTCGCGGACCAGCGCCACGAACTGGTCGAGCACCCAGGCCTGGTCTTCGAGCAGGCTGCGCGCGTGAAAGACGCGCCCGAGATGCCAGTCGGCAGTGTGGAGAAAACGCAATGTGGAATTCCTTGATGACCTGTGCGGGGCACGGCCGCCCATGAAGCATGAGGATAAGGGCCGGCCGCGGCAGGCGACATGATAAACGCCGCCGGCGCGGCGTTCAGCTTCGGTTCAGCGCGCGCTGCGCACAATGCACGCATGCTGGTGCAAAGGCGCCAGCCCCGGCACGCCGGGCCATTCCGGGCACGCGCGCGCATAACCAAGCATAACCAGGAGAACAACATGAAACGCATTCTGATCGCCACCGCACTCGCCGCCGCAACCGTCGCCGCGCAGGCACAGTACACCGGCCCGTCCGCGGTGCCCGCCGCCACCGTCAAGAGCCTGCAGGCGCAGGGCAAGGACGACCAGCCGGCGGTGCTGCGCGGGCAGATCGTCAGCCACGTGGGCGATGAACTCTACAGCTTCGACGACGGCACCGGGCAGATGCGCGTCAAGATCAAGCACAAGCTGTGGCCGGCCGGGCAGCCTGTCGGTGCCGCCACCAAGGTGGAGCTGACCGGCGAGTACGACAAGGACTGGGTGGGCGAACCCAAGTTCAAGGTCAAGCAGGTTCGCGTGCTCTGAGCGGGCTTGCGCCTGCGAGCCGGGCCGCGCTCCCGAAAAATGGGGAAACCCGCGGCCCGCGCGCGGTTTGCCGGTCAATCGATATTTACCGCCGCGGCTTCGGGGTAGAGGTTGGGAAACAGAATATTCAAGGCATCCAGCGGGAAGCCAATCCGCAACTCTGCCCTGTGGGACTGGCTCACCAGCAGCCCGTCCCTCAGCAACTGCGAGATGATCTTGCGCGCGGCGCGCTCGCCCAGGCCGGTCATCTGCGAGAAGTCGCCACGAGACACGCTGCCGCTCAGGAGAACGTGAAGCAGCGGGAGCACGGCCTCGGTGCGATAGTCCCGAAATTCCGCCGACTGGCTGCGCACCAGGACCAGGGCTTTGACCCGGTCTCGCAGACCGCCGACGTCGAACATGCGGGCCATGAAGCTCACCTGGTCCTCGCACAGGTCGATGAAGTAGTCACACCATTCCCACAACATCTTCTCGCTGAGATTGCCGCGTCCATCCAGATCGCCATGCCTCGGCATGTCCGCGTTGGAAAGCCGCTCGTAATACCTGTCCCGGTTCCGCGCGAGGCCCCGGTTGACCGACCAGAGGCCGCCGCTAAGCCGGCTGAGCGCGGTATGGGTCTGCAGCCGCGCCGCGCGGCCATTGCCGTCGAGGAACGGGTGGGTCCACACGGTGCGGTGATGGGCCGCGGCGATCATCGTGAGCACGTTGTCGACGCCTTGTGCCTGCCCATATACCTGATCCATGCGGGCCAGGAACTTTGGCAGCGAGGCGAATGCTGGCGCGTGGTGCCGTCCAACCGACACGTCCGCCTCCCGGATCCGGCCGGGCTCGACGATGCGCCCTTCGGATGTCGTCCGGTCCTCGGCGGACAGGCGCCCATAGAGGCTGCGGTGGGCGCGCAGCAGGAAATCGCTGCGCAAGGCCTGGGCCTCGGTCAGATGGAGCGCTTCAAGCTCCCTTTCGGCCTCGATGTGCGCCACGGCGATGCGCTGGCGCTGGGCGATCTCCGGATCGTCGGAAAAGTCCCTTTTCAGGGCCTTGCTCACGTTCGCGGGATGCGTGCTCTGCCCCTCGATCCGGTTCGAGTAGTACGAGTTCATTTCCCGCACCAGCTCGCGCAGTGCCTCGCGCGCCGGCGGGCACAACGCGCCGCGTAGCTCATGCGCCTTTTCGAAGACAGCGCGCGTTTTCGCGACAAGCTCATCGAGCCGCTTCTGGGGCAGCAGCGGCTCGAACTGATGAGGACTGTCGTAGATGGCAATGGTCGTGCCTGGAACGGATGTCATGCCGGTTTCCATGCCGGATCATTCCGGATAATTTCTGTAGTATATACAACAACTTATATTGGAAACCGGAGCGCATCATCGTACCTTTTGTGCCGGTTATCCTGCCGGATTGCCCGTCCCTCGGATCGGGATGCCCAGTCCGAAAGGAAGATCCCCCGCAGGCCACCGCCTGCGGGGGATTTCCAGCCGGCCACGCAACGTCTTCCGATACGCTGCCGGGCAGTCAGCGCCTGCCAGCGCAACAGGAAAACGTTCCGGGACGCGCCCGGTCTCAGGCCGGCTCGGCCTCGTTGTCCGCGATCTGGAACTTGCGCATCTTCTCCCACAGCACCTTGCGGCTGATGCCGAGGCTGGCCGCCGTATCCTGGCGCCGCCAGCTATTGGCGTCGAGCGCCGCCACGATGCGGCGGCGCTCCTCGGTCTCGCCGCGCCAGTCGGCGGTGCGCTCGTTGCCGTCGAACGCTCCCGGGCGCAGGCTGCGGAACAGCGGCCGGATGCGCGCCTCGTCCCAGTGGCCGGTCTGCTGCACCGTGATGCCGACGCGCTCGGCGAGGTTGCGCAGCTCGCGCACGTTGCCGGTGAAGAACGCCGTGCCCACCGCGCCCTTGAGCCAGTCCGGCACCGGCGGCAAGGCCTCGAAGCCGGACGGCCCGAGCATCTGCTTGAGGAACGAGATCAGCAGCGCCACCTTGTCGACCGCGCCGCGCTCTTCCAGGCTGGGCAGGCGCAGCTCGATCACCGCCAGGCGGAAATAGAGATCCGCGCGGAAGCGCCCTTGCGACACCGCCTCGCGCAGGTCCTTGTTGGTGGCCGCCACCAGGCGGAAGTCCAGCTTCACCGGCATGGTCGAACCCAGCCGCGTGAGCGCGTTCTCTTCCAGCACGCGCAGCAGCTTGACCTGCTGGAACAGCGGCAGGTCGCCGATTTCGTCGAGGAACAGCGTGCCGCCGTTGGCCTGCTCGAAAAAGCCGCGGTGCGCGAACATCGCGCCCGTGAACGCGCCCTTGGCATGGCCGAAGAACTGCGACTCGAACAGCCCGTCGGGAATCGCGCCGCAGTTCACCGCGACGAACGGCCCCTTGCCGTAGATGTTGTTGCGCTCGTGGAAAAGCTGCGCGATGCGCTCCTTGCCCGCGCCGGTCTCGCCGTACAGCATCACGTTGCTGCTGAAGTCGGCGAACGTGTCCACCTGCGCCAGGAACTGCTGCATGGCCGCCGACTCCGCCACCAGTTCCGCGCCGGTGTTGCCGGTCTCGGCCGCGGCCAGCAACTGCGGCAGCAGCTTGCCGATCTGGTTGCGCAGGTCGGGGCCGGTGAAATCGTCGGACAGGATATGCGCGTACTCCGCCGGGAAACGCCCCGGATCGGTCTCCCGCCCCGGCGCCGCGACCCAGATCACCGGCATGCCGTGCGCGGCCTCCCAGTCCAGCGCGGTGAACTTCGCCGCGCCGATCACCGACACGCTGATCACCGCCACGCACGGCTTGGTGCGCGGCTCCGCCGGCAAGGCTTCCAGCGCGCCGGCACGGATCACGTCTACCCCGAGCGGCGACAGAAAGCGCGCCACGCGGTCGGCAATGTCGTACTTGCCTTCCCACACATAGACTTCAAGGCTCTCGTAGGCCCAGCGATCTGTTTTCATCTTTCTTCCGCCGTATCGCGATTCGCCTGTTGCATGGCTTGTTCTTCAGAACACCAGTTCGGCGTTGTTGCAGTCGATGTCGTTCAGCCAGACAGTCCCGGTGCCTATCTGCATTCCGAGCCCACCGAGCAACGCACTGACAATAGGGTCGAGCAGAGAAAACAGTGGACTCAGCAAAGAACCCAGAGGAAGTGGCAGCGTCACTGGAATACCCAGCACCTTTACGGTGATTACCATATTCAAGTTGTCCAGAACATCTGCCACTACGCCACCCAGCAACTGAGTCGTACCCACAGTCGCTGTCTGGCCGGGCGCCAGCGTGACGGTTGACGTATTGACCGGGACTTTGTTCGTCCGCGGACTGCCCGAGGCAACAACCGACAGGCTAAGGACCCCGATGACGTTCACATCTGCCATCGTCACCGGCCCCGATGCGCATCCGCTTCCGTTTTGAACTGCCAGGCAGGCCTTGACGACGCCCGTATTGACACCCAGCGTTGCCCGGCAATCCGCTTTCTTGGCAGCACACTGCACACTCTGCAACGAGGCGGTAGCCTCTGCGACCTCCACATATAGCGGCACATTCAGGGTGACAAGCTGGGGCAGGACGCCCCCGCCAACATTGAGCCCGACAACAAGCCCCAGGCCGACCGCCGCCGTGTGAGCCGTGGTTTGCCATGTCGGCGGCGCGCTGCTCAATTGCCTTGCGGGTCCCACCGCGGAAACCGGCGGCTGAACGATATACAGATTCGCGGCTACCGATGCGATGTTGTCAGGAAGCTTGAGATTGAGTCCAACTGGGATGGCGGAGTTGCCATTGGCCACCTGCGCCCCCAGCATCAACAGATTGGCCACGCTCAGGCCGACATCCGCGGCCGACGACGCCGCCGGCGCCAGCACGCCCAGATTGAGCAGCTTGCCCAGCCCCACATCCACCGCCGCGCCGCCCACGCCCAGCTTCGTGGGCGGGCTGCCAAGCGCGGTGGACAGCAGCGCGTCCTTGCCCGCCGCACCCAGCACCAGCGCATAGAACTGCTGGATCGACAGCGAGGTCTTCAGCAACTCGTCGACGGAACCAAGGCCGAGCTTGAGCCGCAGTTGGTCCAGCGTGACCGTGGTGTTGAGCAGCCCATTCCAGTCCAGCACCGAGAAATTGACGGCGGTGCCCAGCAACGTGCCCAGCAGACTGTTGGCGGACTGAAAATCCAGCAGCCCGCTGCCCAGCGAAAACGACGCCACCGGCGGACTCGCATTGGCGATGGCCTCCGCGCGCAGCTGGCGCGAGGTGCCGCCCGGAATCACGAACAGGATCGGCACGGTCTGCGTGACCACCACCTGCACCGCGTTGGCCGAGACCGACTGCGCATTGGCGTCGTAGCCGGCCTTGAAATGCCGCGCCGTATCGCTGCCGGACGTATAGGCCGGGTCCCACACGCCCATGCACACGTTCATGCCGTCGGCAGCACCCGCGGCCGGGCTGGCGCAGCCGGCCGCGGCCGCGCCCCCGTAGCCGTTCTGCGTGCCGGCCGCCTGCGTGGCGGCGAGCACGTTGGCGGAGACCGTGGCGGACGGCCCCGCCTGCTTGAGCTGCTGGGCGCCGGCCAGCGCGGCCATGTCGGCGACCTTCTGCAGCTCCCGCTGGCGGTAGAACACATGGCCCACGTCGATCGACACCAGCGCGCCCACCACCACCGTCACCAGCAGCAGGGCGCCCAGCACGCCAATGGCCCCGCGCTGCGCGCGTCCGCGCACGCCGATGCAGGACGAGCCCATGCGCGTCATCGCCCGGCCGCTCCGGTCGCGCCCGCAGCTCCGGTCGCGCCGGCCATCATGCCGCTGCCCCGTTGCGACGATGTCTGGCCCGTATAGAACTCCGGAATCGGATAGCTGAACGTGGCCATGTAGCGCGGGTAGGACAGCGCGGCCTGCTCGCCCCGCAGCGGCAGCAGTTGTCCGCCCTGCGTGCCGTTGCGCTGGATCTCGAGGATATTGCGCGTGGTAGCGCCGACTTCCTGCCGCGCGGGGCGCGCCTGGCGCGTGGCCTCGGTCTGGGCGCAGAGCGGGCCCGCGGCCAAGAGGGCCACGGCGAGCGCCAGCCCGCGGCGGCAGGCGGCATGCAGGTTCTTCGATGCGGTGGTCCGTGTCATGAATGGCTCCTGGATGCGCGCCCGGAGAACGGGCTGCGCCTGGTGACTCGCGAACGCCGGCCGCGCGGCGGCATGCCGGGCGTTCATGGCGTGGCCTGGCCGATGTCGGTCAGGCGCAGATGGCTGGGGCCGGCCACGGCCGCGGTGGCGGCGCCCGGCGCGGCGGCGGCCAGCGTGGCGCCGGGTGCTGCCGCGCGGGCATGCTGCGCGCTGGCGCGCCTGACGCGCTCCGCTTCCTGCATCACGGCCTTGCGCGTGGCCTCCGGCAGGGCCGCGCGCTGCATCAGCGATGCGGCCTGGTCGGGCTTGCCGTCGGCGGCAAGCCACACCGCCGCGTTGCTGACCACGCGCGGGTTCTTGCCGTCGAGCTGCAGCGCCTGCATGACCGGCACGCGCGCCTCGGCCAGCGCGCCGGTGCGCATCAGCGCGTAGCCGAGGTCGTTGGCCACCTGCGGGTTGGTGGGATCGGCCTGCGCCGCGCGGCGGAACTCGGCGGCGGCGCCGGCAAAGTTGTTCTGGCGCCCGGCGATCAGCCCCAGGCCGTGGTAGGCGCGCGCCTGCGCCGTGGTCCCGGCGAGGCTGCGGTAGGCCTGCACCGCCTGCGCGTCCTGGCTGGTCTCGCGCAGCGCGTCGGCTCGCATCAGCGTCAGTTCGGGGTTGGCGCCGAAGCGCTTCTCGTACACGTCGATATGCGCGAGCGAGGCAAAGTACAGGCCCTCCTCCTGCATCTTGCCGATCAGCCCCAGATAGACCGTCTTGTCGTCATAGCCGGCGCGGTCCTGCTTGTCGCGCAGCCTGGACAGTTCCACCTGGGCGTCGGCCTGCTCGCTCATGCGGCTGGCCAGGCTGGCGCCGCAGCCCGACAGCGCCGCGGCGGCCAGCGCCGGCAGCAGCGCCCACGCCCAGCGGCGGCGCGCGCCGGTCCTGTCGTCTCGTCCCGTCATCTCGTTCCCCCCGACAAATGCGTCAGCATCCGCGCCACGCCCAGGAAGCCGGGGCCGGCGGTGATGATCAGCAATACCGGCAGCATGGTCACCACCATCACCGCCGTCATCTTTACCGTGAGCTTGCCGACCTGCTCCTTCATGCGCGCCTTGCGCGTCTCCTGCAGGCGCAGCCCGAACTGGCGCAGCGGCTCCTGCACCGCGCCGCCGAAGCGGTCCACCTGGGTCAGCATGGTGATCAGGCTCTTCAGGTCCTCGCTGTCGAACAGCCGGCCGATGCGCTGCAAGGTCTGCTCGCGCGAGCGCCCGGTGGCGAACTGCTGGTTGGCGCGCATCAGCTCCGGCCCGATCACGCGCAGCATGCTGCCGAACTCCGCCACGATCACCTGCAGGCTCTGGTCGATCGACAGGCCCACGCCCTGCAGCAGGCGCAGCATGTCGACCAGCACCGGCAGTTCGTCCTCCAGGCGGCGCAGCCGGTTCGACGCGCGGCGCTGCAGGATCCATTTGGGCACGAGAAACGCCAGCGCGAACACGGCGAAGGCCCAGAACACGGCACCGCTCAGCGAGGGCAGGCGCCAGGCGAAGGCCGCCGCTGCCAGCGCCGCCGGCACCGACACGCGCAGGCCGCCGAACACGGCCCGGGCCTTGTCGCCATAAAAGCCGCATTGCTCGAGCAGGCGCTCTTCCTCGGCCGTGACCACGGCCTTGCCCAGCGGGGAGTTCAGCCAGCGCTGGTCGAAGCGCCCGCTCAACTGGCCGCCCAGCCTGGCGCCGATGCCGGCCCCGGCGCGCTGAGCGGGGGCAGCCGTGGCCGTGGCCGTGGCCGCAGCCGCGGGCGCGGGCGCGGCGTCGCCCGGCGCGGGCGGCGCTGCCGCGGCGCCGGCCGCCGCCACCGCGGCCTGGCGCGAGAGCGCCGCGTCGATGGTGCGCGTGGCGCGCAGGCGCTGGCGCCACTGGCTCACCAGCGGCAGCGCGAGCGCGGCGAGGCCCAGCGCGGCAAGGCCCAGGCTCAGCGAGATCAGGGTGATGCTGTCCATGCGCGCCGCCCCTATACCGACCTGGCCAGGCGATAGAGCATGGCCGCCCCGACCACCTCGAGCGCCAGCGCGACCAGCAGCAGCGTCTTGCCGCCGGGATCGCGCCACATCATCATGATGTAGGCCGCGTTCATCACGAACATCATCCCGCCCACCACCAGCGGCAACAGCCCCAGCACCCACGCCGACAGGCGCGTCTCCGCGGACAGCGCATACAGTTCCTGCTGGGCCTGCTCGCGGTCGCGCATGAAGGCCGCGGTGCGCTCCATCACGATGTCGGCGCGGCCACCATAGCGCGTGGCCAGGCGCAGCACGGACGACAGCAGCATCAGTTCGTCCACGCGATAGACGCGCGCCACCTGCAGGACCGCCTGGTCCAGTTCCTTGCCGGCGCGCTGCAGGTGGATGGCCTGCACCAGGCACTGCCGCAGCGGCGGCTCGGTGTTGCCGATGGCGGTCTGGAAGGCGGCCGGCACGCTGCTGCCGATGCTCATCATGCGCACCACCGCGTCGAGGAACGACGGCAGTTGCCGGCGCAGCTTCTGGCCGGCGCGGCGCGCCCGGTTCCACAGCAGGAAATACATCAGCAGCAGCGTCAGGAACAGCGCCGTCACCGCCGCCAGCACGCCGCCGGCGGCGGCGGCCAGCAGCGCCACGCAGACGACCACCGCGGCGGCCAGCGAGTAGGCGCGCCGCGTGGGCGCCAGGTCGGCCCGGCGCAGCAGTTCCTCCCAGCGCCGGCCGAGGTCGTTGCGCTTCTTGCCGGCCTGCGGCTCGGGCGCGGCCGCGTAGCGTGCCTTGACCTGCTCGGTCTGCGCGCGCAGGAAGGCGCGCGCGCTCTCGTCCTGCGCGCGGGCGCGGGCGCTGGCCAGCAGCAGCAGGCCCAGGCCCAGCACCACGAGCGCGGCCGCGGCGACGGCCAGGGCAGCGCTAGACATCGAAGCGGTCGTCGAGGCCGAAGCCGGCCGCCGGGCGCATGCGCGCGAGCTTCGGCGAATGCGGCAGGATGCCCAGCGACAGCCAGCGGTCCACCTCGATGCCGTCGGGCCCGGTATAGGGCTCGTGGCGATAGAGCTCCTGCGTGGAGATGATGTTGTCGCCCAGGCCCGTCACCTCGGTGACGGAGAGGATGCGCCGCTTGCCGTTGGAGAGCCGGCCGATCTGCACGATGAAGTCGATGGCGTTGGCGATCTGCCGGCGCAGGCTGGACTCGCTGCCCTGGAAGCCGGCGAAGCCGGCCAGCATCTCGAGCCGGTACAGGCATTCGCGCGGGCTGCTGGAGTGGATCGTGCCCATCGAGCCGTCGTGGCCGGTGCTCATGGCCTGCAGCATCTCCAGCACTTCGCCGCCGCGCACTTCGCCCACGATGATGCGGTCCGGCCGCATGCGCAGGCTGTTGCGCAGCAGGTCGCGGATCGACACCACGCCGGTGCCCTCGAAGCCGCCGGGGCGGCTCTCCAGGCGCACCACGTGCGGGTGGTTCAGCGCCAGCTCGGCGGTGTCCTCGATGGTGATCACGCGCTCGCCGTCGGGCACGAAGGTGGCCAGCGCGTTGAGCAGCGAGGTCTTGCCCGAGCTGGTGCCGCCGCTGACGAGGATATTGCAGCGCGCCTTGACCGCGGCTTCGAGCAGTTCGCTGACCTCCGGGCTCATGGTGCCGAGCGCCTGCAGGTCCGCCGGCGTGAGCGGGTCCTTGCGGAACTTGCGGATCGACACCACCGGGCCGGCCAGCGCCAGCGGCGGGATCACCACGTTGATGCGGCCGCCGTCCGGCAGGCGCGCGTCGACCATCGGGTTCGATTCGTCCAGGCGGCGCCCGATCGGCGCGAGGATGCGGCGCACGATGCGCAGCAGGTGGCCGTTGTCGGCGAAGCGCACCGGGATGCGCTCCAGCACGCCGTGGCGCGACACGTACACGTCGAGGTGGCCGTTGACGAGGATGTCCTCCACCGCCGGATCGTTGAGCAGGTCCTCGATCGGGCCGAAGCCGGCCAGCTCCTTGGTCAGCGCCTCGGCGATCTGGTGCAGCTCGACCTCGTTGATCGGGATCCGGCGCAGCCGCGTGAAGCTCTCCAGCTCCAGGTCGACGAAGCGGTTGATCGCGGTGCGCGACCAGCGCCCAAACTCCGCGCCGAGCTCCTCGATCCGGGTGAGCAGGTGCTCGTGGGCCGCCTCCTTGATGTTCTGGAATTCCTGCGATGCAGGAAACGGCGCGGCGGCGTTGTCGGAGAATTCAATGGCTTGCGACATGTCAGTTCCCAGCCCGCTCAGCGCGCAACGCGCGCATGGCGCGCAGCGCTTCGGGCAGCTTTTCTTTTACCCGGCCCAGCAAGCCGGCTTCGCTTGCGGTGCCGGCACGGTATCCCAGCTTGTCCACCAGCTGGCCAACGGCACGGACATACGGATCGGCGGGGCTGTCGTCGGCCAGCACCACGCCACGGTTGAGCGCCAGCACCAGCGGCTCGCGCCGGTCGGGCAAGGTGCCGACCGACGTGGCCTCCAGCCGTTGCGCGATCTGCTGCGCATCCACGCCCAGGCGCGCGTCGAAACGCGAGACCAGCAGGTGCAGGTCTTCCCGTTCCACCTCGCGCTTCTTCAGCTCCTGCAACAGCTCGGCCGCCGAGACGATGGCGCCCACGCCCTGATCCACCATCAGCAGCACCGTGTCGGCGGCCTTGACCAGGTGCGCCATGAACTCGATGTTGCTGAACCCGCCCAGGTCCACCACCTGCAGGTCGAAGAAGGCGCGCAGGCGGTTGAGCAGGCCCAGTGCCTCCATGAAGGAGATGTCGCGCAGCTCCGCCAGCGTGGCCGGCAGCGGCAGCACCACCACGCCGTTGCCGTGGCGCGCCAGCGCGGTCTGCACGAAGACCTGGTCGAAGCGGCGCAGGTTGCGCACGCCCTCGACGAAATGAAAGCCGGGGTTGATGTTCATGTAGAGCGAGCCGTCGCGCGCCGGCAGGCCCAGGTCCATCAGCAGCACCTCGCCGTGGCAGCGCTTGCGCACCGCCGCGGCCAGGTTGGTCGCCAGCGTGGTCGCGCCCACGCCCACGCGCGCGCCCAGCACCGCCACCACCTTGCCGCGCCGCGCGGGCTCGGCCTGGCCGCGCACGGTCAGCAGCCGGCGCACGATCTCCACCGCGCCGCCCGGCGGCGCGGTCATGTCGATGAAATCCTTGGCGCCGCCGCGCAGCGCCGCGAGCATGATCTCGGGCTCGCCGGCATTGCCCACGGCCACCAGCGGCAGCCCCGGATAGAGCCGCGTCACCTGCTCGGCGAGCCGGCCCGAGGCCAGCGCCTGCTCGCGCGAAAAATGCAGGAACACCATGCCCGGGTTGATGGTGGCGATCTGTTCCAGGAACACGTCCTGCGGGCCGGGCTCGACCGCCAGCTGGCCCAGGCTGGAGAGCGCGGCCGACAGCCATTGCCGTGGTTCGGGCTGCGCCGCGTTGAAGAGGAAATAGCCCATCTGCGCCTGCCGCTCCGTGCCTTCGTCCGCCGCGCCGGGATTCATTTCGAGAAGCCCGGCAGGGTGGGATCGACGTATTCGCCCAGCACGTACCAGCCCCACACATTGGGGTTGCCGCTGGTGCGGCCGTCCTCGGTGACTGCGGCCACCGCCGCCGCGCCCTTGGCCAGCGGGCGCACCAGGCGCGGCGTGACCACGATCATCAGCTCGCGGTCCTCCTGGTTGAAATTCAGGTTGCGAAAGAAGGTGCCGATGATCGGCAGGTCGCCGAGGAACGGCACCTTGCTGACGTTGCTGACCGTGTTGCGGCTGACCAGGCCGCCGATCACGAAACTCTCGCCGTCGCCCAGCTCCACCGTGGTGTCGGCGCGGCGCGTGACGATGCCGGGCACCAGCGTGCCGTTGATCGAGACGCCGCGCGAGGGATCGAGATCGCTCGCTTCGGGCGCCACCTTGAGCGCGATGCGGTCCTTGGACAGGATCGTGGGCGTCACGCTCAGGCCGATGCCGAACGGCTTGAACTGGATCGTGGTGGTGCCCAGCGCCTGCGGCACCGGGATCGGAATCTCGCCGCCGGCGAGGAAGCTCGCGCTCTGGCCCGACAGCGCCACCAGGCTGGGCTCGGCCAGCACGCGCGCCATGCCGTTGCTTTCCAGCAGGCTCAGGTTGGCGAAGATGCCGCGCGAGAACGACGCCGCGACGAGGTTGAAGGCGCTGCTGATCGGCAGGCTGACGTCCGTGCTCAGCGAGCCGGTGCCGTTCGCGCCCGGCGTGAAGGTGAACTTGTTCAGCGACGACGGCGCGAACGTGCCGAAGGCGAAGCCGCCGTTGTTGCGATAGAAATTGAAGCCGACCTCCTTGAGCACCGTCTTGCTGATCTCCACCACCTTCACGTCCACCTGCACGGTGCCGCTGACGGGAATGGTCGAGCGGTCTGCCACCATGCCGCCCTTGCCTTCCGCGCCGGCGGTGGCCGCGCGCGCCAGCTGCTGCGCGCGCCAGGCCGACTGCGCATCGCGCGACTGGCCGCTGATGTCGGCGCCCGCGCCCGACACGGCCACGCCGGCGCCGTCGGCCTCGGCCTCGGTGGCGTCCACCTGGACATGGATGGTCCGCGCCGGCTCGCCGCGCGTCCACACCATCAGGTCGGTCGCGCCGGGCTTCTTGGCAACCACCAGCACGCCGTTGGCGCCGCCGCGGTTCTTCAGCAGCAGGGCGTCGGCCACCGCCGGATTGCCGATGGCGACGCGCTCCAGCGGCTGGGCCAGCTGCAGCTGCCGCTGGCTGCCGACCACGAGCCGCAGCTCCCGCGGACTCTCCGCCTGCTGCGCCCAGGCGGTGGAAACGGCGCAGCAGACGGCAAGGGTGGCTGCGCCGGCAAGAAGGGATTTCATCAATCGGCTATCCAGAAAGTATGACTGTCCGAAAAGCGCCGCGGCTCGCCAGCGTGACACGCATGGACGGCCGCGGGGCCTTGCTTCATTCGATCTCGCGCTTGCCGCCGCGGATCACCTCGACACTGTTCTGCGCCACGCTGCTCGCCATGCGGCTCCGCGGCGCCGGCACGGCGGACGCGGCCGCCGGCGCCGGCCGAGGCGCGGCCTGCTCGCGCCGGGCGGGGCCGGCCACGCCGGCCAGGCTTGCCAGCGCCACCCCGGCCACGGCCCGGTCGGACGCGGTGAGCACGGCCGGCGCGCCGGACGGCAGCCGGGCCTGCAGCGCGGGCGCCGGCTCGGAGAGCAGGTTCTCGGCCGGCACGCTGCCGTCTTCCGGATTGCGCAGCGCCAGCAGCAGGCGTCCGCTCTGCTGCCCCAGCGCCAGCTTGCCGACGTCGGCCACGGGCACCGCCAGCACGGCGGTCTTGGCGCCCTCGCGGCGCACCATCATCTGGTCCGGGGCGGGCTTGGCGGTCTCGATCACGGTGCCCGCGCCGTAGGCCAGCACGCGCAGGCGCGCCAGCAGCAGGCGCGCCTGGCTGCCTTCGATCTCCTGGCCGTCGCGGCGGAACACGGCGAACACGTCGACGAAATCGCCGGGCTGCACCTGGTTGCCCACGCCGATCACCTCATCGACGGCGACGGCCACCGCGCGCTCGCCTTCCTTCACCTGTGAAGCCAGCCCGGCAAGCAACTGGCTTTCGAGCACGGGCACGTTGGCGCCGATGCCGACCAGCGGGATCTGCCCGGCGACGCGCGCCACGTCGGTGTACGCGCCGGTCGGGTTGATCGGCAGCTGCTCGACCTTGAGCGCGTCGGCGGGAACCGGCTTGCCCGCTTCGATCGGCTTGACGGTGATCACCACGGCATGCAGCTCGGCGGCAGCGGCCACCGGCGCCGCCGGCTTGGCCGGCGTGCGCGCCACGCGCCACGCCAGCAGCGCCAGCAGCAGCGCGAGGACGAGCAGCGCGATGGCGAACACGCGAATCTGTTTGCTGGTCATGTGGACTCTCTGTTTCGGTTGAGCGGCACGCGGCCTCGCCGCAGCAGGCAGGCGCGTCAGGCCGCGGCCTCGGCGGTCTGGTGTTCATGTGTCGGGAGCAAGCTGCACGGTGGCGCTGCCGGTGAGCGTGGCGGGCATCGGCACGCCCGGCACGACGGGCAGGATCGCGCCGGAAGGCAGGTTCAGAGTGACCTTGACGCAGACCGAGCCGCCCGGGTTCGCGCAGGTGACGGTCTGCGCAACGTTGCTGGAAGAAACGGCATTCCGGATGGATGCCGGCAAGGTGGCAAGGGCGGTCGCCGAGGCCGCGCTCACTCTCAACGCCTGCGTTGCCGCGGCGTTATTGCCGGTGGCCCCTGCGGGATAGCGCAGGGCCGCGCGCGCGCCTTCCTCGGCAGCAAGCGTGAGCACCTGCTGCATCGCCAGGACGACCCCGAAATAGACGATGCCGATCACCATTGCCAGCAAGATCGGCAACACGATGGCGAATTCGAGCGCGGCCGCGCCGGACGAGCGCGTCCGCACGGCGTGATTTCCCCGCAATGACATACTTCACCCGGTTGTGCTTTAGTTCTTCTTGCGCCGAACCGGTGGCGCGGACTGCGACACCTACTTCCCGAGCATCATCCAGACCAGCAAACCGACCGCGAGGTAAGCGGCATATGGAATGCCCCTGACCTCGTTTGCCTGCCCTGTCGAGACCGATGGCGCGGTGCCTGCCAAGCGCCGCAGCAAGCCCGCCACATGGTCTGCCCATACCCTCACGACCACCGTCTCCCGCGCACGTACCAGCAAGGCGTGCACGAAAGCCAGCAGGCTGCCCACGACCCACACCGTCACCAGCCCCACCGGGCCGGTCAGCAGACCCGCCACGGCGAAGAATTTGACGTCACCCGCGCCCATCTGCCCGAGCACATAGAAAGGCAGCATGACTAGCAGGCCGAGTGTGAATCCGAGCAATCGAGAGGCGATACCCGGCTCCGGAATCAAGCCGAGTGGGAACGCCAGGCCGACCGCCGCCATAGCGGCAATCAGCACGGCATTGGGCACTTTTCGATAAGCGAAATCGGTCCAGATGATCGCCGCGCAGAATAGTGCGGCAATAAGGGTAAGCACCTAGATCAGGTGAGAATAGTTGTAATTTTCGTGCCGATAGCCTGGAAGAAGGTACCAATATCGGTAGCCAGTCCCTTTGCAGCCACGGTGATCCCCAATGCGACCAGCCCCACAATCAACCCGTACTCAATTGCAGTAGCACCCCGTTCGTCCCTGATGAAGCCCGCCAAAGCCTTTTTCATGATGTCACTCCGTATAGGTTTCGTTACCCAACGTCCGCTTACCCCTCCGACACCGCCGGGCTCTTTTGGCCTGGCTAGTATCGAGCAGTAACGCTGGTGAGAGAATTTATAGTTCAAAGCCATGTATCAACCATACCCCCCCTTCGGGTTATATTTGTTTCAGCTTAATGGCTGACGGCCGTTTGAAAACAGTGCGTTTTTAAAGAGCAAAACCACTAATTGCGCCGGATGCCACACCCATCCGGATGAAGCCATCCGGCGCAGCGGTGTAAAAGGATGCGCAGCCGCGGGGTAAGGACGACTGCGCACCATAAAGGCGAAATCAATAGAGAATTAAATAAAACTTTTATCAGTGTGAAGTCAGACCACCGAGCAGATTCGGCAATCCGGGCAGCGCGCCGCTGGCATTTCCGCCAGCGCCCGCTGCCGTATTGCGCAAGCCACCGAGCAATCCGGTAACGGGCGCGAGAAGGCCGGTCACTGGCGCGAGGGCGCCCGCGGCGGCGCCGCTGCCACCCGAACCACCCGCGCCGCCGGCCACCGCGCCGACGACCGGCAGGTTGCCGAGCAGGCCGCCGAGCGGATTGCCGCCGCCGCTGCCACCGGCGGCACCGCCGAGGCCCGGCAGGTTGAGCAGGCCGCCGAGCGGGCTGGTGGCGCTGCCCGAGCCGGGACCGTTCACGACCCCGCCGGCCGCGGCAACGGTCTTGCCGGCCTCGGTCACGACGCCGCCGAGGCTGGATACGATCGGGGCGTGCGTATTGGTGATCAGGCTGCCGCCGCTGGCCACCGAGTTGCCGAGCGTGGCCAGCAGGTTGCCGAGCGGGCCGCCCAGGCCGGTGGCGCCGCCGGCCATCTGCGTGGCGTCGGTGAGCTGCGTGGTCAGCGGCACGATGGCCTTGCTCACGCTGCCCGTCACCTGCGCCACGGGGCCGGTCGACAGTGCCTGGCCGAGGGTGCCGCCGGCCATCGTCACCACGCCGCCGACCTGATTGACCAACCCGCCCACCGGCGTGGTCACGGCGCCCAGCGGCGCGAGCGGGCCGGTGCCGAGGCTGCTGACGAGATCGCCCGCGCTCGATACCGTGACGCCCGCCTTCTGCACCACGTTGCCGGTGCTGGCCACCGTCACGCCGAGCGGGTCGGCCACCGCGCCCATCTTGCCGAGTCCGTCGCGCACGCCCGCGCCGAGCGCGCCGACCGTGTCGCCGGCATTCACCACCACGCCGCCGAGGCTGTTGCGCGTGGCTTCCGGCACCAGCGGCAGCGGCGTGTTCTGGATCTGCTTGCCGATGTCGCTCACGGCATTGCCCGCGGCGATCACCGTGTTGCCCACGCCTTCCGTGACCTTCGCCGTGGGCGTCGTGTCAGCGCTGGTCGGCGTGGTGGGCGTGGTCGGCGTCGAGGGCGCGGTCGGCGTGGCGGGGCTGGCGCCGCTGCCGGACCCGCCGGAGGAGCAGCCGGCCAGCAGCATGAGTGCGGCAGCACAGGCGAGGGTCACGGCCGACATCGGGGCGGATTGCGCTTTCATGGGATCTCCTGGTCTTCCTCGCGGAAGGTTGTGCTAGCGGTTGTTCTGCGAACGGCTTTCTTGGTTGGCTCGGGGACCGGGCCCGCGACGCTGGCGTTGCGCCGTGCGCGGTGCTTGTCGGATGCCATTACCGCAAGCTGCGTGCCATCCGTCCGGCGCGCGCCGGACACGCGCCGCCGGGCAGCCGCGCGGCGCGCCGCAAACCGTTGCCGCATGCGGTCCGGCGCGCCGCCGCCGGGCCGCGTGGCGCGCGCCGGGGCGCGGTGCTTCGCTGCCGCCGGCGTGTTACGTGCTACGTAACGTGTTCCCTCGCGACGTTCCGCGCGCCGGCTTTCCTTCGTTCTCGCGGCGGGGGTCCGCAGGCCGGCGTTGTTCCGTGCGCGGGCCGCCGCGTTACGTAACGCGTAACGCGGAAAGACCCCGCGCGGGGCCCATGTCTGGTCCTTTTCCGGCCATGTCTCATCCTCCCGAAACCCATGCGTGGCAAGGGCTGGAGAGATTTCGGCAGGTGCCGCGCGCGCATGCCGGCCCGCTCTGGCACACCCTTTGCGCAAAGGAGTGCAACACGACGCGCCAATGCGCACCGTGATTTAAACGACGGGAAAAAAGGAAAAGGTCATGCGTACTCAACAGATCATCGTCACCACCCTGCTCGGCACCCTTCTGGCACTCGGCGGCTGCGCCAGCGGCGGCGGCACGACGTCGATGGACACCGGCAGCGGCGCAGGCACCGGCGCGGGCACTGGCGCAGGTACCGGCGCAGGTACGGGCACGGGCGGCGGCAGCAACGGCGGGAACAACGCCGGCAATAACGGGGGCAGCAACGGGGGCGACAGCGGCGGCAGCAATGGTGGCAATAACGGTGGCAACAACGGCGGCGGCACCACGCCGGCCGCGCTGACGCCGACCAGCCAGATCGTCAACCAGGCCGGCAACGTGGTGACTACCACCGGCAACGTGGTGAGCGACCTCGGCACGCAGATCAAGAACACCAACCTGCCCATCCTCTCCACCGAATCGAAGGATGGCCTGGGCGGCGTGATCGGCTCGCTCGGCGCGGCGGTGAGCACGCTGGGCACCGGCGTGCAGGACGGGCTGGGCAACATGCCCAATGCCGCCAACCCGCTCGGCACCACGGTGGCCAGCACCGGCGGCGTGGTGAGCCAGGTGGGCAACGCCGTGACCAACGCGGGCGCGCTGGTCAGCGGCCTGGGCAGCGGCCCGCTGGCGCCGCTGGGCGCGGTGACGACGCCGGTCGGCTCGCTGGTGTCGCAACTCGGCACCGCCGTCAACGGCGTGGGCGGCAAGCTCGGCCAGGCGCTGTCGACGGGCCCGGTCGAACAAGTCACCGGCGGCGTCAGCAAGCTGATCGTGCCGCTGACCTCGCAGCTCACCAGCGCCACGCAGACGCTTGGCGCGGCCACCGGCCTCGGCGCGCCGGTGAACAACCTGCTGACGACGCTGGGCGGCGGCATCGCGCAGATCGGCAACACGGTCAAGCAGACCGACACGCCGGTGGTGTCCGGCGTCGGCGGCATCGTGGCCGGCGCGGGCACCACGGTGGCGGCCCTCGGCGGCGCGGTCTACAACCCCAGCGGCAGCGCGGGCGGCAATCCGCTGGCACCGGTCACCGGCCTGCTGGGCGGACTCACGGGCGGCCTTGGCGGCGGCAGTGGCACGAGCAACCCGCTCGCGCCGGTCACGGGCCTCGTTGGCGGCCTTACCGGCGGTCTCGGCGGACTCGGTGGTGGTGCCGGCGGCGCCGCGAACAACCCGCTCGCGCCCGTCACCAGCCTGGTCAGCGGTCTCACCAGTGGTCTTACGGGTGGCCTCGGCAATCTCGGCGGCGCGGCCGGCGGCGGCGCGGGCAATCCGCTCGCGCCCGTCACGGGCCTGGTCAGCGGCCTGGTGGGCGCGGTCTCCGGCGCGGCAGGCAACGCAGGCAACGCAGGCAGCGCGGCCGGCGCCGGCGGCAATCCGCTGGCTCCGGTAACGGGCCTCGTCGCGGGACTGACCGGCGGCAACGGCGCGAGCAGCGGCGGCACCAGCGGTGCCGGCAGCGCGGGCGGCAGCAAGCCGCTCGCGCCGGTGACGGGCCTGGTGGGCGGATTGCTCGGCGGCCTCGGCAACCTCGGCGGCAAGCGCTGATCCCGCGCTCCGCCACGCAGCAGCGCATGCCGTGCCTTGACAGGCAACGGCATGCGAAATACAAGAGTGGGCGCGGCGCGAGCCGCCCGACACAACAGAACGCGATGGCCATGCGGTACCGCCGGGGATAGCGGCCCCCCCGGCGCGATTGGCACGGCGCGTGACAGCCGCAAGCAGGTTTAACGGAAAATCCAGGGGTAAGACCATGACGCACACACGCCTGCGCGCCGCCGCCTTGGCACTCGGCCTCGCCGCCTGCCACGGCGCCGGCGCCGAGCCGCGCAGCCCGGTCCAGGGCGATCCCACGCAGACCCTGCCGAGCATCGCGCCGGCGCGTCCGCCCGAGAGCAAGGTCACGGTCCAGGTGGAGCGGCCCGATTCGGCGCTGCAGAACCTGCTGTCGAGCAAGCTCACGCCGCAGCGCTTCCAGATCGAAGGCGTGAAGGCGATCCCGTTCGCGGAGATCGCGGCGAAGTTCTCGCCGCTGGCGGGCAAGGAGATCACGGTGGCGCAGTTGCTGGAAACGGCCAAGGAAGTCACCGACATGTACCAGCAGCGCGGCTATCCGCTGTCCTTCGCCTTCGTGCCGGCGCAGAGCTTCGAGAACGGCAACGTGATCGTCACCGTGGTGGAGGGGCACGTCGCCACGGTCACGGTGCGCGGCGAGGCGGGCCCGGTCGAAGCCCGCCTGCGCGCCATCGCCGACAAGCTCAAGGAGGACACGCCGCTGCGCCGCGAGACCTTCGAGCACTACGTCAACGTGCTGGCGCAGCAGCCGGGCGTGCAGGTGGCCGCCACCGTGCAGCCGCCGCAGACCACCGACGGCGCCTGCGAGATGGTGCTCGACGTCAAGCGCAAGCCCTTCACGTTCGGCACCGCGCTCGATTACCGCTCGCCCGGCATCCGCGGCGTCGTCACCGCCACCACCAACGGCCTCACGCCGCTGGGCGAGCAGCTGTCGGTGTCGGCGCTGGTGCCGAAGGGGCCGGACCACGAGGAATACTACGTGGCCAGCTACGGCCAGCCGATCGGCACCGAAGGCATGATCGCGCGGCTGAGCGCGTCGCACTACCGCGGCGTGCCCGAGAACGGCACGCTGGAGCAGCTCGGCTTCAACTCGCGCTACGTGAACGACACCAAGCGCCTGGGCGGCACGCTGAGCTATCCGGTCATCCTCAACAACGCGCATTCGCTCACGGCCACCGGCGGCGTCTATGCCAACGACCAGTTCGAGCGCTATACGCAGGCCGGCACCGACCGCCAGATCGCGCTGACCACGCACGTGCGCGTGCTGAGCGCGGAGCTGTCCTACGTGCAGCGGCAGGAGGGCCAGACGCGCAGCGCCACGCTCGGCGTCTACAAGGGCATCGACGCGCTCGGCGCGCTGCGCGAGAACAACGTCAACGACCTGAGCTTCCTGCGCACGCGGCTGATCGCGTCGCAGGCGACCGACCTGCCGCTGGGCTTCGGCGTGGCGGTGTCGGCCGCCGGGCAGTACAGCGCGCAGCGCCTGGCCTCGAGCGAGCAGATCAGCTTCGGCGGGCGCTTCTTCGGCCTCGGCTACCCGCCCGGCGAAGTGGCGGGCGACAAGGGCTGGGGCGCGTCGGCGGAAATCAACCGGCTGTTCACGCCGGGGCTGACCTACCTGAAGACGATCCAGCCCTATGTGTGGTTCGACATGGCGCGCGTGTATTCGAACAGCGTGTCGCTGGTGCACCGCACGCTGTCCTCGGTGGCCATCGGCCTGCGCTTTTCCGACCGGCGCTACTACTCGCTGGACCTGTCGGTCGCCCAGCCGGTCGGCGACAAGCCGGTCAATGCCGCGCGGCGCTCGCCGCGCCTGAACGCAACCTACTCCTACCAGTTCGAGTGATGGCGCGGACAACGCCGTTTCGACGGCGGTTTGCGCAGATCCTCCTGAACCGGCGGCAGCGCCGCGGCTGACGGCCACGGCGCTGCCGCCGTCTTCCCGCAAGGCGGGAAAACACGCGGACCCGGCGAATGCCCGGGCACTGGCGTGTCCCCGTCGCCGCGCCGCCCGCCTCCCCGCTCCATCCCGGCTTCCCCATCCGTCCCGACCTGTTTTTCCGCTCCCCGGCTACCGGCGCCCCCGTGCATCCCGTCCAGACGCGGCGACAGAATCACTTTTGTTCCACGCATGTAACGTTTTGCGTACACGTCGTTCACCTGTATGTCTTGACGGACATATAAGAGTCAAATGATAATCTGTCTCATTCTCAATATTATTTAAGAAAACAGGGGTAATCGTGCAGACTGTTGTTGCCGCCGGGAAGAACAAAAGACACCAGATTCCGCGCCTGTCGGGCGCCGTGGGCATGGCCGTGGCCGCCGCGCCCGTCGCCGCGCAGACGGCCGGCAGCGTGGAGCTGCCGCACGTGACGGTGGTGGGCACCGCCGACAGCGGCTTCAAGGCGGACACGGCCTCCTCGATCAAGACGCCGGCGGCGCTGCTCGATACGCCCAAGTCGATCACCGTGATTCCGCAGGAAGTGATCCAGAGCACCGCCTCGACCAGCCTCAGCGAAGTGCTGCGCACGGTCCCCGGCATCGCCTTCGGTGCCGGCGAGGGCGGCAACCCGGTCGGCGACCGCCCGTTCATCCGCGGCTACGACGCGCAGGCCAGCACCTTCCTCGACGGCTTCCGCGACATCGGCTCGCAGAGCCGCGAACTGTTCAACGTGGAGTCGGTGGAAGTCACCAAGGGCCCGGCCGGTGCCTACGACGGGCGTGGCTCGGCCGGTGGCAGCATCAACATCGTCAGCAAGGCGCCCAAGCTGGGCAACTTCGCCGAAGGCAACGTCAGCCTCGGCAATGCCGACTACAAGCGCGGCACCGCCGACGGCAACTGGCAGTTCGCCGACCACGCCGCGTTCCGCCTGAACGCGATGTACCACGATGCCGACGTGCCCGGCCGCGACGCCACGCACGCCAACCGCTGGGGCTTCGCGCCGTCGCTGGCGTTCGGCCTGGGTACCGACACGCGCCTGACGCTGTCGTACTACCACATGCAGTCCGACGACATCCCGGACACCGGCATCCCCTACGACAACCCGGCCTTCAACCGCCGCACCGACGGCCGCCAGCGCACGCGCGCGGCCGGCGACGGCTCGCCGCTGAACGTGCCGCGCAACACGTTCTACGGCCTGCTCGACCGCGATTTCCGCAAGGACAAGGCCGACATGGGCACGGTGCGCTTCGAGCACGATTTCAGCCCGGCGCTCAAGTTCCGCAACCAGACGCGCTTCGCCCGCACCACGCAGGACTACATCTGGACCCAGCCCGACGACAGCCAGGGCAACCTCTACTACGACATGGTCTGGCGCCGCACCAACACGCGCATCGCCACCGCGCGGACCATCGCCAACCAGACCGACCTGTCCGGCGAATTCGCCACCGGCACGGTCAAGCACAAGTACGCGTTCGGCGTGGAGTTCGCACAGGAAAAGAGCGAGAACGACAGCTACACCGTGGCCACCGGCAACAACCGCTGCCCCGCCGGCCCGGGCGCCGCCGGCGGCTACAACTGCACCACGCTGTTCAACCCGAACCCCAACGACCCCTGGACCGGCGCGATCACGCGCAACAACAACCCGAGCAACTCCAAGACCAACACCACCTCGGTCTACGCCTTCGACTCGATCGAGCTGACCAAGCAATGGCTGTTCAACGGCGGCGTGCGCTTCGACCACTACAGCGCGGACTTCCAGGCCGCGCGCGCGGCCGACGGCAGCCGCGCCGAGTACTCGCGCGACGACAACCTGTTCAACTACCAGCTCGGCCTGGTGTTCAAGCCGGTGGAGAACGGCAGCGTCTATTTCTCGTACGGCACCTCGTCCACGCCGGCCGGCTCGTTCCTGTCGCAGGGCAGCGACGGCAGCGCGCTGGCCCCGGACCGCGCCGGCAACCGCGGCGACCAGCTCGCGCCGGAAAAGAACCGCGCGTTCGAGCTCGGCACCAAGTGGGACGTGCTGAACAAGCGCCTGCAACTGACCGCCGCCATCTTCCGCGTGGAAACCACCAATGCCCGCATCGTCCAGCAGGACGGCACCGCGATCATGGCCGGCAACAAGCGCGTGGACGGCGTGGAACTGGGCTTCGCCGGCAACGTCACCGACAAGTGGGCGGTGTTCGGCGGCTATACCCATCTGAAGAGCGAGCTGCGCAAGAACGGCGGCTCGGGCGCCGCCTTCGGCAGCACCGACGGCCAGTCCTTCCCCAACACCCCGGCGGACAGCTTCAGCGCGTGGACGACCTACCAGGCCATGCCCAACTTCACGGTGGGCGGCGGCGCGTACTACGTGTCGAAGATCTGGGGCAACGAGGCGACCAACAAGTGGGTGCCGTCGTACTGGCGCTTCGATGCGATGGCGGCGTACCGCCTCAACAAGAACGTCGGCCTGCAACTGAACCTGCTGAACCTGACCAACAAGGTCTACTACAACCAGGCCTATGCCAGCCACTACGCATCGATCGCGCCGGGCCGCGCGGCCATCGTGAGCCTCAACCTGCGCTACTGAGCGCGCGCGGCGCGGGCTGCCCGCCGGCGGACCCGCGGCAAACCAACGCGGCACACCTTGTCCACGGGCGCGGTGTGCCGTTTTTCCTTCTTTCCTCGCATGGACACACTGCCTTTTCGCATCGCCTCACCGGGCGAACTGGACCAGCTCGGCGCGGCCGGGCTGGCCGGCAAGCTGCGCGAGCCCGCGCACCTCGCGCTGCCCTGGCTGGGCGGCGCGGCCGTGCGGGGCGACCTCGACGCGCAGATGATCCTCGGCCAGTGGTTCCTGGCCGGCCACGGCGTGGCGCGCGACGAGGCCCGCGCCTTCGCCTGGTTCAAGCATGCCGCCCACGCCGGGCACGCCGGCGCCGCCAACATGGCGGGGCGCTGCTACGAGAACGGCTGGGGCACCGCGCGCGACGACCGCGCCGCGGCGCAGTGGTACACGCTGGCCGCGCAGCGCGGCTCGGACTGGGGCATGTACAACCTGGCCACGGCGCTGGTGCTTGGCCGCGGCATCGCCGCCAGCCGCGCCGACGCGCTGGCGTGGTACCGGCGCGCCGCCGGCATGGGGCATGCCAAGTCGCTCAACATCGTGGGCGGCTTCTATGAAGACGGCTGGGAGGTGGAGCGCGACACCGCGGCGGCGATGGACTACTACCGCCGCTCGGCCGAGGCCGGCGACTTCCGCGGCCAGTTCAACTACGCGCGCGCGCTGGCCCTGTGCGGCCAGGACAGCGAGGCGATCCGCTGGGTGCGCCAGGTGCCGCGGACCGCCAACGCGCCGTTCGTCGAGAAAATGCTCGCCTTCCTGCGCGACGCGCCCGACGCCGCGCTCAACCGGCTGTTCCGCCATGCGGACGCCGCCGCGCGGCAGTTCAGGTCACCCGAAAGCCGATCTTCAGCGTGACCTGGTAGTGCGCCACCTCGCCATCCTCGATGTGGCCGCGCGTCTCCACCACTTCGAACCAGTCGATGTGCTTGATGGTCTCGCCGGCCTTCGCGATGGCGCTGCGGATGGCCGCGTCGCAGCCATCCGGCGAGGAGCCCACGATCTCGACCAGCTTGTAGGTGTGGTTTGACATGTCTGCCTCCTTGGCGCGGCGCGTCGGGCCCGCCTGTTCATCATAGGCAGCCCCGCCGGCAAAGCCCAAGCGCGGCAACGCGGCAGGCACCGCATCGCGCGGGCGCGGCGCGATGGCCCGCGCATGCGGACGGACTGCATCGCGCGACACCCGGCCGGGCGGCGCCGGCGGCATATGCCGCATGCGGCTGCCACTTTGCCGCCCGGTGTTGCCCGGTGTTGCCGAACAGGCGAAACGGCCGCTGGCGGCGGCGAAAGTGTTTGTCCTTTCCGCCACATACGTTCTACCTTACGAGTGTGCGCCCTGCCTTTTCGGAGACCGCAATGGCAATACGCTCTACCGCATCACACAGCACCGCGCAGTTAAGACGCCTGGTCGGACAATTGCAGGCGGAACTCGATTCGCTCGATCACCTGGCCATCTTCGACGCCGAAACGCAGACCGCGCTGGGCCAGGCGCGCGAACGCCTCACCCAGGGCATCGAAGCCATCGAGGATGCCATCCTGAGCCTGCGCACGCTGCAGCAGGTGCGCCCGTCCGGCGTGCGGGCCCGCAAGACGCCGCGCGTCGCCTGACGCGGCGCGCGGCAACTGCTGCGAAATCTCAGAACTCCTGCACGGTCGGGCGCAGCACGATCTCGTTGATGTCCACGTCCGCCGGCTGCTCGATCGCGTAGGCGATCGCGCGCGCCACGGAGTCCGCGGGAATCGCCTGCTGGTAGAACTCGTTCACGGTCTGCGCGCTTTGCGCATGGCTGCTGCCGAGCTTGAGCTCCGAGTCCACCGCGCCCGGCGAGATCACCGTGGTGCGGATGGCGCCGCCCACTTCATGGCGCAGGCCCTCGGAAATCGCGCGCACCGCGAACTTGGTGCCGCTGTACACGGTGCCGCCCGGGCTGAACACCTTCACGCCGGCCACCGAGGCGATGTTGATGAAATGCCCCGCGCCCTGCTTCTGGAACACCGGCAGCGCCGCGGCAATGCCGTACAGCACGCCCTTGACGTTGATGTCGATCATGCGCTCCCACTCGTCGACCTTGCCTTCGCTCAGCGGCGCGATCGCCATCAGGCCGGCGTTGTTGACCATCACGTCGACGCGGCCGAAGCTGGCCACGGCCTTTTGCACCACCGCCTCCACGTCGGCGCGGCGGCTGACGTCGGCCACCACGGTCTCGGCGCGGCCGCCCCTGGCGCGGATCTGCGCCGCCAGCGCTTCGAGGCGGTCGCCGCGGCGCGCGGCCAGCACCAGGAGCGCACCGGCCGCGGCCAGGTGATGCGCGGTAGCCTCGCCCAGCCCGCTGCTGGCGCCCGTGATGACGACGACCTTGCCTTCGATACCTTTGCTCATTTCCTGCTCCGTTGGATGCGGGCTCCCCGGCCCGCCACGAAGCCATTATGTCGGCCGCGACCATCCATAAAAATGGAAATATTCTGATTTCAGTATTCCGGAATCTGGAATATCCGGCACACCCGTCGATACGGCTCAGGACTCGGCCGCCGCCATGTTGCCGAAGTAGGCGACCAGCGCGTCGAACACCAGCCGGATGCGCATCGGCACCGGGCTGCGCCGCGAGCGGTAGATGTACAGACCCCACGGCGCCGGCGCGTGGCGCTCCAGCACGCTGACCAGCCGGCCCGAGCGCAGGTGCGGCTGCGCGAGGTAGTCCGGCAGCTGCCCGTAGGCCAGGCCGGCGAGGATCGCCTCCATCTCGGTCTCGGGGTCGTCGGTCAGGAAGGCCGGCGAGCGCGGCGTGAACTGCTCGCCCTGGGCGAAGTACCAGGGCCACGCGCGCCCGGTGCTGCGGTCGATCAGGCCGGTGGCGGGCAGCGCCGCGAGGTCGGCCAGGCTGGCCGGCTTGCCCACGCGCGCCACCAGCTCGGGCGTGCCCACCACGTGGAAAGCCACCCGCGCGGTCATGCGCGCCACCAGGCGCTGGTCGCGGAACATGCCCAGGCGCAGGCCGATGTCGATCTCGTCGTCGACCACGTCCGCCAGTTGCTCGGACAGGCGGATGTCGAGCGTGATGCCGGGATGGGCCAGCGCCAGCGGCCGCAGCGCGGCCAGCAGGTGCTGGCGGCCCAGCGTGCTGGGCGCGGTGATGCGCACCACGCCCTTGAGCTCGCTGTCGGAGCGGCTGGCCGGATGCGCGAACAGGCTGTCCACGTCGAGCAGCGCCGCGCGGGCGCGCTCGGCCAGCCGCTCGCCCGCCGCGGTGATGCGGATCTGGCGCGTGTTGCGGTGGAACAGCGGCTCGCCGACCGCCTCCTCGAGGTCCTGGATGGCGCGTGTCACGGTCTGCGGCGACGTGCCGAGCCGCGCCGCGGCTGCCTTGAACGAGGCCGACTCCGCCGCCGCGCAGAAGATCCTCAGCATTTCCAGCCGGTTGAGCATGGGTGTGGGCGCCTTGTCCTTGTATGTGCGCGTGCGCGCGGCGATGGCGCGCGCGCGACACGAAACGGCGATTATAAAAGCGGGCCGGGCAGGCCGCACTCTGGCAGAATGCGCGACGCCCGCGGCCCGGGCCGGCCCGGCAGGTCCGATGCCCGGGTGCCGCGCGGCCTGCCATCGCGCCCGCGCGGCCGCCTTGCGCGGGCTGCCCCGTATTTCCACACGCAGAATGAAGACAGCATCAGCATCACCGGCAACGAAAAAGGCCGCGGCAATCGCACTGACGGCCCTGTTCCTCGCCACGGCGGCGGCACTAGCACCGCCCGCCACGGCCAAGTCCCGCGGCATCAACCCGCAGAGCGCGCCGCCCGTAGCAGGCACGGCCGCTTTCTCGCAATGCCCGCAGTTCTTCGCGCAGCAGGCCGCGCCGAGGCTGCGCGACGACCCGCTGGCCAGAACGCGCGCGCTTTGCTACGACGCCTTCGCGGTGCTCCACTCGGGCCGCAGCAAGACCCCGCTGTACGTGGCCGAGCGCCTGTCGCGCAGCCAGCTGGCCGACGCCCGCGACGAGCCGCGCACCGACCGCTTCTTCGCCGACGCGCGCCTGCCGCGCGCCGAGCGCGCCGAGCTCGACGACTACAAGGGCAGCGGCTATGACCGCGGCCACCTCTCGCCGGCGGCCAACCAGCCGACCGCGCAGGCGATGGCGCAGAGCTTCTCGCTCGCCAACATGGTCCCGCAGGCGCCGCAGAACAACCGCCGTGCGTGGGCCTCGATCGAGAAGGCCACGCGCAGGTACGCGCTGCGCGCCGGCGGCGACGTCTACGTGATCTCCGGCCCGGTCTTCGAGGGCCGGGTGCAGACCATCGGCAGCGACAACGTCTGGGTGCCGAAATACCTCTACAAGCTGGTCTACGACCCGGCGGCCAACCGCGCCTGGGCGCACTGGATCGAGAACACCGACGAGGCGCGTCCGGGCAAGCCGATTTCCTACGGCGAACTGGTGCGCCGCACCGGCATCGAATTCCTGCCGGGCGCGCACCTGGCGGACTGAAGACTGAAGACTGAAGACTGAAGACTGAAGGCGCGCCGCACCCGAAAAGCGCGGAAGTGGCACACTTGCGGTTTGCCGCGCGCGGCGGCCCGCGGCGCCCGTGTCACGGCGGCGCCGCATCGCCGCGCTAGCCTGGCCTTTGTGTTTTCGTCTCGCCAGTTTTTGTCTCACTAACGATGGAGCAAGCCCCAATGCCGAACAATAGCCAATGGATCCGCGTCGAAACCGAAGGCGGCGCCTTCGATGCCTACCTGGCGCTGCCGCCGGCCGGCAAGACCGCCGGCGCCCCCGGGATCGTGCTGGTGCAGGAGATCTTCGGTGTCAATGAACATATCCGCGCCGTGGCGGACCAGTACGCGGCCGACGGCTACGTGGTGCTGGCCCCCGACGTGTTCTGGCGCGACGCGCCGCGCGTGGAGCTGGGCTATGCCGGCGACGACATGAAGCGCGCGCTGGAGCTGCGCCAGAAGGTCGACGTGGAACTGGCGCTCAAGGACATCGCCGCCACCGCCGAAGCCCTGCGCGCGCAGATCGGCGCGGGCGGCAAGATCGCCGTGGTGGGCTACTGCTTCGGCGGCCTGCTGGCCTACCTGAGCGCGGCGCGCGGGCTGGTCGACGCGGCCGTGCCGTACTACGGCGGCGGCATCCAGAACAACCTGCAGGAAGCGGCCAGCATCAAGGTGCCGGTGCAGTTCCACTACGGCGCGCTCGACGCGCACATCCCGGCCGAAGCCGTCGCCAGCGTGCGCGCCGCCGTGGCCGGCAACCCGCGCGCGGAGATCCACGTCTACCCGCAGGCCGATCACGGCTTCAACTGCTGGGCGCGCGGCTCCTACCACCAGCCCTCCGCCGTGCTCGCGCATGGCCGCACGCTGACCTTCCTGGCCGGCGTGCTGTAATCCCCGCCGCGGCCTGCGGCCGCGCGCCCGCCCGCGCCACGCCGTCCCTCCGGCGCGGGCCATCCTTCCCCCCAAACCTCCCCCGCCGGGGCGCCTTGCGCCGAATCCGCGCCGCCCGTATGCTGGCCGACGTTCGCCAACGCCGCCGTTCCCCGCGCCCCGTCCATGCCACCGGCGCCGGGAGATGTCCGTCGCGGCAGCGGCTCAAGACTTGCTGGACCCTGGAAAAACACAACGGAGACCACCATGCAGTCAGAGCAGCAGCGCGTCCTGCGCAACACCATCCCCGATGCCCTCGCCCGCGCGGTGCGGCGCAGTCCGGCCAAGACCGCGCTGCGCTTCGGCGAGCGCAACTGGAGCTACCGCGAGCTGGAGGCGGCCGCGGCCGCCGTGGGCGCCGCGCTGCTGCGCTGGGGCCTGCGCCCGGGCGACCGCGTGGCGGCGTTCGGCAAGAATTCCGACGCCTACGTGCTGCTGTGGCTGGGCTGCCTGCGCGCCGGGCTGGTCCACGTGCCGGTGAATTTCTCGATGACGCGCGGCGAGGTGGAGTACGTCGTCGGCCAGTCCGGCGCCAGCGCGCTGTTTGCCGACCCGTCGCTGGCGCCGCTGGTGGCGGGCCTGCCGTGCCGCGTGCTGGGCAGCCTGCACGGCGGCGGCCCGCGCGACGTGCTGGCCGCCGCCGCGGGCCCGGGCGGCGAGATCCTGGCCACGCTGGACGAGGCCATGCCGGCGCAGATCCTCTACACCTCGGGCACCACCTCGGCGCCCAAGGGCGCGGTGCTCACGCACCGCGCCTTGCTGGCCGAGTACATGAGCGCCATCGCCAGCTGCGACATCCGCGCCGAGGACTATTCGCTGGCGGCGCTGCCGCTCTACCACTCGGCGCAGATGCATGTGTTCCTGATGCCGCTGCTGCTGATGGGCGGCACCTGCCTGCTGGCGCAAAGCCCCGAGCCGGGCTTCTGCCTGCGCACCGTGCGCGAGGCCGGCATCACCAGCTTCTTCGCGCCGCCCACGGTGTGGATCTCGCTGCTGCGGCATGCGGATTTCGATCCGCGCGAGCTCGGCAGCCTGACCAAGGCCTATTACGGCGCGTCGATCATGCCGCTGCCGGTGCTGCAGGAACTGCGCGAGCGCCTGCCGGCACTGCGCCTGTTCAACTGCTACGGGCAGAGCGAGATCGGGCCGCTGGCCACGGTGCTGGGGCCGGAAGAGCACCGCGAACGGCCGGCATCGGCGGGCCGGCCGGTGCTCAACGTGGAGACCCGCATCGTCGACGAGGCCATGCGGGACGCGCGCCCGGGCGAGCTGGGCGAGATCGTGCACCGCTCGCCGCAGCTGCTGACCGGGTACTGGGACAAGCCGGAACAGAGCGCGGAAGCCTTCGGCGGCGGCTGGTTCCACTCGGGCGACCTGGGCTACATGGACGAGGCCGGCTACCTGTACGTGGTCGACCGCATCAAGGACGTGATCAACTCCGGCGGCGTGCTGGTGTCGAGCCGCGAGGTCGAGGAATGCCTGTACCAGCACGAGGCGGTGGCGGAGGTGGCGGTGTTCGCGCTGCCGCATCCGAAGTGGGTGGAGGCGGTGGCGGCCTGCGTGGTGCTCCGGCGCGATGCGCGCGCGCGGCAGGACGATGGCGGCGACGGCGCGCGGGAAGAAGCGCTGCTCGCCCACGCGCGCGCGGCGCTGGCGCCGTTCAAGGTGCCCAAGCGCATCGTGTTCGTCGCCGACCTGCCGCGCAACACGGCGGGCAAGCTGCTCAAGCGCCAGTTGCGCGAGGACTACGCGGGCCTGTTCGGCGCCTGAACCGCCATCCCGCCATCACGCCGTCAGTACGGCATCGCCACGCCGTTCTGCACCTTGACCCGGTCGCCGTTGCGCAGGTTGTACGGCGTCGACTGGGTCAGCGTGAGATAGCCGTTGTCGGTGGTGCGCACGCGGATGCGGTAGGCCGGCGGCGCGGTATTGGCGCGCTTCTCGACTTCGTTGCCGGCCACCGCGCCGGCCACCGCGCCGCCGATGGTGGCCACCGTGTTGCCGCGCCCGCCGCCGACCTGGTGGCCCAGCAGGCCGCCGACCACGCCGCCGATCAGCGCGCCGGCCACGCCGCCGTCCGGCGCTTGCGCCTGCACCATCTCGATCGACTCGACCTGGCCATAGCGCACGCCGTAGGCATCATAGCCGCCCGCGGCGGGCGCGGCCTGCTGGTAGCCGGCCTGCGGATACGGCGGCTGCGCATAACCCGGCTGCGGCTGCGGGTAGCCGCCCTGCTGGGGATAGCCTTGCTGCGGGTAGCCCTGCTGCACGTAGCCTTGCTGCGGCTCGCCGTCCTGTGCCCAGGCCGGCTGCGGGTAGCCGTCCTGGGGATAACCGGACTGCGGATAGGACGCCTGCGGAACCCCTTGCTGCGGATAGGCGGCGGGATAGCCGGAAGGATAACCGGCAGGATAGGCCGCGCCGGCCGGCGCGCCGCCGGCGCCGTAGCCGCCGTATCCTCCCGCGCCATATCCTCCGTAGGGCGCGGTCACGCAGCCGGCCAGGGCGCCCGCGGCGAGCAGACCCAGCGCGGCGGCACGGAGAACGGAAGAGAAGGGAAAGGACATCGGCTGGCTCCTGCGCTGAAACGCGTGTTGTGGTGCGCGCGATTCTGGGGCCGGCCGAGCGCCGCGGGTGTCACCGGGATCTGTGATTGGTAACTGCCTGTAACGCCGCGCGCGGGCCGCGGCGCGAAAGGGGATTCAGGCGGAGAGCAGGCGGGAATGCAGACGGGGATTCAGGCGCGCTCGGCGCCGTCGTCGTTGAACGCGGTCAGGCGCGCCACGCGGAAGGTGCCGCGCAGCGATTCGAGCTCGCTCCGGTGCAGCATCGCCAGCCGGTTCAGGAAGCGCTCGCCCTTGGCCAGCAGATGGACCTCCACGATGCGGCGGTCGTCCGCGTTGGCCTTGCGCTTGACCAGGCCGGCCGCCTCGCAGCGGTTGACCAGCGCCACCACGCCGTGCTGCTTGGCCTGCAGGCGCTCGGCCAGTTCGCCGATCGAGGCCCAGTCCTTGCCGGCGCAGCCGCGGATATGCAGCATCAGCAGATATTGCTGCACGGTCAGGCCTTCGTTGTGGGCGGCGTCCTCGGAGAACCGCAGGAAGCGGCGCAACTGGTAGCGGAAATCGGAAAGCGCCTCGAAATCCTGCTTGGCGAGCGGGGCTTTGGCGGCGGCTGGCTGACGGGTCATTGGCGGGTCAGCGGCATGGCGCTGTGGTCTGGTCCGGCGCCCATTATAGGGGCTGCCTTCCGGCCCGCCGTGCCGGGCGCCCCGGCGCGCGGCACGGCGCGGCGGCATGTGGCAACCCGCATTTCGACCCGGCCCCGTGCGGGTATGGCAGAATCTGTGCGTCCGCAGACACTCCCGACTGCCAACGTCATTCATTGCCACGGAACCGAAACCGATGTTCACGGAAATCGCCCTCTTCCTGCTCGATACCGTCTTCACCTTGTTCGGCATGGCGCTGTTGCTGCGCGTCTGGATGCAGTGGACCCGGCTGCCGACCCGCAACCCAGTCTCGCAAGGCGTGTTCCAGGTCACCGACTGGCTGGTGCGGCCGCTGCGCCGGATCATCCCCGGGCTGGGCGGCATCGACTGGGCCACGCTGGTCGGCGCCTGGCTGACCGCGATCGTGTTCCTGCTGCTGGTGATCCTGCTGTCCGGCGCGGACCCGTCCGCCTTGCTGCCGCTGCTGCTGCTGATCGCGCTGCTCAACGTGCTCAAGTGGGGCGTCAGCATGGTGATGTGGGTCACGCTGCTGATGGCGATCCTGTCGTGGGTCAATCCGCAGTCGCCGGTCACGCCCGCCATCAACCACCTGACCGATCCGCTGCTGCGCCCGATCCGCCGCGTGGTGCCGCGCCTGGGCGGCTTCGACATTTCGCCGCTGGCGCTGTTCGTGATCGCGCAGATCCTGCTGATGGTCATCGCCCGGCTCGGCGCGGGCCTGTTCGGCGCGCGCTTCGGGCTGTAGCCGACAGCGGGGGCGGCGCCTCCGCCATCTCCGTTGCCGCGCTATTGTCCACGCTGGCGAACAGTGTTTCGATGATTGGTACTTTTTCCTGGGCGGCAGGCCGCCTACATTACGGGCAACGTGGAACAAACCACGAAGCACCACGACAAAGCCCAGGAAGAAAGCTCCAATGAAAACAACTCTCGCACAACCCCGTACCCTCGCCGCCACCCTGCTCTGCGCCATCGGCCTGTCGCTGGCCGCCGCCTCCGCGCACGCCAGCACGCCGGTCTCCGACCTGTCCCGCCTGGACGGCAGCATCGGCCGCAAGGTCGACTCCTTCACCGACGGCGCCCGCTCGGGCCCGCGCGACCCGTTCACCGATGGCGCCCGCACCGCCCTGCGCGATGCCTTCACCGACGGCGCGCGCGGCGTGAACGAGCCGCGCAGCAGCTTCAGCGACGGCGCCTGAGCGCCGCGCCACCGAATCTCCGGGACGGAGGAGACAACGGCACCACGGAAAGACCGGCCTGCCAGCCGGCTCGCGACATGCCCCCGCAGCCGCGCCAGCCCTCACGGGCCGGGCGCGGCTGTGTCGCTTAGGGCGTGGCTTTCCGGTGGATGCCGCGCTCAGGCTTCCTCGCGCTGCGGCTCGGCCAGGTCGGTCGCCATCATGGCTTCGACCGCTTCCATGAACACGCGCACCTTGCGCGGCTGCAGCCGGCGGTCGGGCAGCAGCGCGAAGACCCGCAGCGGCGGCGGCGGGCAGTCCGGCATCACCTGCACCAGCCGGCCCTGCGCCACCTCGGCTTCGCAGTAGGCGCGCGACAGCCGCGCGATGCCCAGCCCGGCCAGCGCGCCCTGCAGCCGCAGTTCCGCGTTGGAGGTCTGCATGCGCGGGCGGATCGGCACCGACACGCGCTCCTCGCCGCGCATGAATTCCCAGATGCCGTCGCCGGTGGTGGTCAGCGTGGGCAGGTTGGCAAGATCCTCCGGCTGCAGCTGCGGCGGCAGCGCGGCGGCCAGGGCCGGCGCCGCGAACAGGCCACGCTCGACATGGTAGATGCGCCGCGCCACGGTGCCGGAATCCGGCAGGTCGTTCTCGACCGCGACGAAGGCCACGTCGAAGCCGTCGCGGATCGGGTCGACCATGCCCTGGCTGATCTCCACCTTCACGTCGAGCGCCGGATGCGCCGCAAGTGTCCGGCAAATCACGCCGCCCAGCTGCTGGGCGCCGAACTCGTACGGCGAGGCGATGCGCAGCACGCCCTGCACGCGCTCCTCGCGCGCCAGGGTTTCCTGGCGGATCTCCCGCAGCCGCGCGAACAGCGGCGCCACGTCGCGGTATACCGCGCTGCCGGCGTCGGTCAGGCGCATGCGCCGGGTGGTACGCTGGAGCAGCTTGGCGCCGATGGCGGACTCCAGCCGCGCCACCGCCGCCGAGACGCGGGACTTGGGGCAGTCGAGCTGCTCGGCCGCCGCCGTGAAGGTGCCCTGCTCCACCACGCAGCAGAAGGCTTCCCAATCGTTCCACTGGATTGTCTCGTTCACCAGGCCAGATTTCCTTTGCAAGCTATGTTTCCCAAACGCGCGCCATTATGCGGCACGCGCGCCAGCGGCGCCGCGCGGCACTGGCGCGCGGCGCGCATTTCCTCTACCCTTTCGGCCTTTCCGTGCATATTCGGCGTCCGGCCGAACTGATCGATGGCCAGCCCAGCCGCTCCAGACCATCCCGCCAACCCTGCCGCCGGCGCCGCGCCGGCCCAGGAGAAGCCGAGCGACAGCTATGTGCAGTCCTTCGCACGCGGGCTTTCCGTCATCCGCGCCTTCGACACGCAGCACCCGGCCCAGACCCTGAGCGAGATCGCGCAGGCCAGCGGCCTCACGCGCGCGGGCGCGCGCCGCATCCTGCTGACGCTGGTGGGGCTGGGCTACGTGCGCGCCGACGGGCGCCTGTTCCGCCTGACGCCCAAGATCCTCGACCTCGGCTTTGCCTACCTGACCTCGATGCCGTTCTGGAACCTGGCCGAGCCGATCATGGAGGCGCTTTCGCTGGAAGTGCACGAAAGCTGTTCGATCTCCGTGCTGGACGGCACCGAGATCGTCTACGTGCTGCGGGTGCCGGCGCGCAAGATCATGACCATCAACCTGTCCATCGGCAGCCGCCTGCCGGCCTATTGCTCGTCGATGGGACGGGTGCTGCTGGCCGGCCTGCCCGACGCCGAGCTGGACCGCGTGCTGGGCGCCAGCGACCTGCGCGCGCGCACCGACCGCACCATCACCGACCCGGCGGCGCTCAAGGACATCGTGGCCGGCATCCGCGCGCGCGGCTGGGCGCTGAACGACCAGGAACTGGAGGAAGGGCTGGTTTCGCTGGCCGCGCCGATCCGCAACCGCGCCGGGCAGGTCATCGCCGCCATCAACATCAGCGGCCAGGCCAACCGCACCAGCGCCGACGAGATGGCCGCCAATTTCCTGCCGCCGCTGCTGGCGGCGTCCGAGAAGATCTCGAACCTGGTCAGCCTGCGCACCTGATGGTGGCGGGCCACGCCTGCCGAACCCGCCGCGCTAGCGCGCGGCGGCAGCGGGCGCGGACAGCGCCACGGTGCCGAACTCGGCCGAGCGCGTGCCCGGCAGCGGATGGTTGCCGGCGCCGAAATACGCGAAGGCCGCCGACAGCTTGACCGCGTCGGAGACGTTCTGCCCGGCGGCATGGAACAGCCGGCTGTCGAAGAACAGCACGTCGCCGCGCTCCAGCACCAGCGGCCGCACGCCGCGCAGCAGCGCCTGGCTGGCCGGGTGCGACTCGACCAGGAATTCCGCCGCGTCGAGCTGGCCCGGTTCCAGCGCCACCGTGTGCGAGCCGGGAATCACGCGCAGCACGCCATTGCTGTCGTCCTCGCGGCCCAGCGCCAGCCACACCGTCACCAGTTCCGGGCGCGCGAACGACCAGTAGCGCGTGTCGCGGTGCCAGCCGGTCTGGCTGCCGAAGCGCGGGTGCTTGGTCATCACGCAGTTGTGGTGCGCCAGCGTCAGGCAGGCCGGCTCGCCCAGCAGCGTCGACACCACCCGCGCCACGGCGGGATCGGTGGCCCACTGGCGGAACGCCTCGTCGCGCCCGTAGGCCTGGCGCAGGCGCCGCACCGTGCCGCCGCCGTCCGCGTCGCGGCTGGCGGGCGCGCCCGGATAACCGAGCTCGGCTTCGTATTCCACCGGCGGCACCGCGGCGGCAAGCTGCCGGCGCGCGACCTGCTCGATGCGGTCGCACACGGCGGGCGGCGCGAAGCCGCGCAGCACGATATAGCCGTCGGCATGGAAAGTACGGTTCAGCGCGTCCAGTTCAGCGGCGGCGGGAACGATGGCGGAGGCCGGGGCGGCCGCGCTGGCGGCGCCCGGAGATGCGGCGAGGGGGGAGTTCATTGCAGCGGATGTGGGGGTTGGCAGGGTCCGACAGCTTCGATAATGCCAGAAGCCGCGCAATCCGGCGTGATCTGGCACAACACGGGTGCGCCGCGCGGCGCCCTGCGTGCGCAAACAGACTGTTGCCCGGTGCGCGCGCGCCGCTACAATGGCCGGGTCCCCGATCCGACCCGCAGGCTTCCAGTGACCGCTCGTCCCCGCATCGTCGCCTCGCTCTCCCAGGCGGAAGCCCAGCTCGGCCGCATCGTCCTGGGCAAGCCCCGGCAGGTCCGGCTGGCGCTGGCCTGCATGCTCGCGGGCGGGCACCTGCTGCTCGAGGACCTGCCCGGCGTGGGCAAGACCACGCTGGCGCACGCGCTGGCGCGCACGCTCGGCCTGCAGTTCCAGCGCGTGCAGTTCACCAGCGACCTGCTGCCGGCGGACCTGATCGGCGTGTCCGTCTACGTGCGCGAAAGCGCCGAGTTCCGCTTCCACCGCGGCCCGGTGTTCGCGCAGGTGGTGCTGGCCGACGAGATCAACCGCGCCACGCCCAAGACGCAGAGCGCGCTGCTGGAGGCGATGGCCGAAGGGCAGGTGACGCACGACGGCGTCACGCACGCGCTGCCGTCGCCGTTCTTCGTCATCGCCACGCAGAATCCGCTCGACCAGATCGGCACCCACGCGCTGCCTGAATCCCAGCTCGACCGCTTCACCATGCGGCTGTCGCTGGGCTACCCCGATCCCGCCTTCGAGCGCGTGCTGTACCTCGGCGGCGGCGCGCCCGCCGACACCGGCCCGGTGATGGACGCCGACCAGGTGGTGGCGCTGCAGCAGGCCGCGGCGCAGGTCTACGCGGGGCCGGCGCTGGTGGACTACGCGCTGGCGCTGGTGCAGGCCACCCGCGCGCATGCCGGCTTCGCCGCCGGGCTGTCGCCGCGCGCGGGGCTGGCGCTGCTGGCCTGCGCGCGCGCGTGGGCGCTGCTCCACCAGCGCGACATGGTGCTGCCGGAAGACGTGCAGGCGGTCTTCGAGCCGGTGGCGGGACACCGCCTGCTGCCCGCCGGCGGCGCCGGCGCCGGGCAGGACACGCTCGCCCGCCTGCTGGCCGAAGTCGCCGTTCCCTGAGCGATGCCGCACAGCCGGCCGTTCCCGCCGCAAGCCGCGCCTGCGGGCGCGCCGCCGCCGCGCGGCAGGCGCTGGCCGTGGAGCGCGCCGCCGTGGCTGCAGCGCCGGCGCCCGCCGCGGCAGGGCGTGGTGACGCTGGACCGCCGGCATCTCTACATCCTGCCCAGCCGCACCGGCTTCGGCTTTGCCTTGCTGCTGGTGGCCATGCTGCTGACCTCGCTGAACTACAACATCAGCCTCGGCTTCGCCCTCACCTTCCTGCTGGGCGGCATCGGCATGGCATGCATGTGGCAGGCCTACCGCAACCTGCTCGACGTCACCGTGGCCGGCGCGAGCGCCGCGCCGGTGTTCGCCGGCGAGGCGGCGGCCTTCGGCCTGCGCGTGGCCGGCGTGGCCGGCGCGCGCGCGCCGGTGCGCATCGGCATTGAAGCCAGCCTGCCGGCGCAGGCCGGCGCGCAGCCGGCCAGCCTGAGCCTGGCGCGCGGCACCGCCGGCGTGCTGACGCTGCGGCTGCCCACGGCGCGGCGCGGCTGGCTGGCGCTGCCGCGCGTGACGCTCTCCAGCCGCTTTCCGTTCAACCTGTTCCGGGTATGGAGCCATGCCGACCTGCCGCTGGCCGCGCTGGTCTACCCGCGGCCCGAGGCCGGCGCGCCGCCGCTGCCGTTCGCCACGCAGCCGGACGAGGACGGCGCGGCATCGCTGCCGTCGGATGACGGCACCGACCAGTTGCGGCGCTACCGCAGCGGCGACCCGTTGCACCGCATCGCCTGGAAGCACAGCGCGCGCACCGGCCGCTGGCTGAGCCGCACCGGGCAATCGGGCAGCCAGCCGTCGTGCTGGCTCGAATGGCAGTCGCTGCCGCCCTCGCTCGGCAACGAGGCGCGGCTGTCGCGCCTGTGCGCGTGGGTGCTGGCCGCGGGCGACGCGGTGGAAATCGGCCTGCGGCTGCCCGGTGTGGAGATCGCGCCCGGCCGCGGCGGCGCGCATCGCCGCGCCTGCCTGGAAGCGCTCGCGCTGTGGCCGGCCCGGCCCGGGCAGGCCGCGCCGGAACACGCCGCGTGAAGGCGCGCCGGATGAAGCCCGCGCCCCGCCCGCTCGCCCATCAGGAACACGGCCTGCTGCTGGGCCAGCTGGCGCTGGTGCTGGCGCCGCAAGCGCGCAGCCTGCCGGTTGCCGTCAGCGTCCTGCTGGTGCTGCTGATGGGCTGGCGCTGGCTGCTGTGGCGCCAGCGCGCGCCGCTGCCGTCGCGCCTGACGCTCGGGCTGGTGGCCGGACTGGTGCTGCTGGTGGCCGCCGCGCTGGTGTGGCAGGCCGGCGGCAACATCGGGCGCGATCTCTCGGTGGCGCTGCTCGGCGCCTTCGTCGTGCTCAAGCTGCTGGAGTGCCGCGTGCTGGCCGATGCAACGCTGGTGACGCAGTTGTGCTTCTACCTCCTGCTGAGCCTGTACCTGTTCGACCAGCCGTTCTGGCTGGCGCTGTACAGCCTCGCCATCGCGGCCTGGCTGCTGCGCAACTGGCTGTTCCTGGGCCACCCGGAGGCGCGCGGCTACCTCGCGGTGTGGCCGCTGCTCGGGCGGCTGGCGCTGGCCGGGCTGCCGTGGGCGCTGCTGCTGTTCGTGCTGTTCCCGCGCCTGGACCGCCCGCTGTGGCGGCTGCCGCAGGCCGAGCCGGTGGCCGCCACCGGCCTGAGCGACACCATGAGCCCCGGCAGCGTGAGCGAGCTGACGCAATCGCCCGAAGTGGCGCTGCGCGCCGACGTGGAGGGCGGGCAACTGCCGCCCGGCGCCCTGTACTGGCGCGCGCTGGTGCTGTGGCAGTTCGACGGGCAGACCTGGCGCGCGGCGCCCGGGCGCCAGCGCCGCGGCCGGCCCGCGCCGGCGCTGCCGGCGGAGGCAACGACAAGCGCGGCGGCGAACGCCGCGCCCGCCGGCGCGATCGACTACAACATCACGCTCGAGCCCAACCAGCATCCGTGGCTGTTCCTGCTCGACCGGGGCCAGGCCATCTCCGCCCCGGCCGGCGTGCGGGTCAATGCCGACGGCGAGTTCTTCATGCGCGACCTCATCGACCGGCGCCTGCGCTATCGCGCCCGTTCGGCGCCGGCCGCGGCGGAGCCGCTCGATGCGCAGACCCGGCTGCTGGCCTTGTCGCTGCCGCCCGGCAACCCGCGCAGCCGCGCGCTGGCCGCCGACTGGGAACAGCGCTACGCGGACCCGGCGCAGCGCGCGCAGGCCGCGCTGCGGCTTTTCGCCGCGGCGCCGTTTGCCTACACGCTGTCGCCGGCGCCGCTTGGCCAGGAGCAGGTGGATGGCTTCCTGTTCGACACCCGGCGCGGCTTCTGCGAGCACTACGCCAGCAGCTTCGTCTTCCTGATGCGCGCGGCGGGGGTGCCGGCGCGCGTGGTCACGGGCTACCAGGGCGGCGAGTACAACCCGATCGGCGGCAACTACATCGTGCGCCAGGCCGACGCCCACGCATGGGCGGAAATCTGGCTGGACGGGCGCGGCTGGGTGCGCGTCGATCCCACCAGCGCGGTGGCGCCGAGCCGCGTGGAACGCGGCCTCGACGCCGCGCTGGACGCCGGCGAGACCGCCGCGCGCGAGCCGGGCTGGCTGCGCGAGCTGCGCTGGGGCATGGACGGCATGGTCTACACCTGGCAGCGCTGGGTGCTGCAATACGACCGCGGCCAGCAGGCCCGGCTGATGCGGCAGCTCGGCATCGGCGACAACCTGCCGCAGGCGTTGCTGGGCGGGCTGGCCGCGCTCAGCCTGCTGGGGCTGGTGCCGCTGCTGCCGCTGCTGCGCCGGCGCCGCGAGGCCGATCCGGTGCAGGCGCTGTACGCGCGCTTCTGCCGCGAACTGGCGCGGCACGGCTGCGTGCGCGAACCCGCCGAAGGCCCGCAGGATTTCGCCGCGCGCGCCGCGCTGGCCTGGCCGGAGGGCGCCGCCGCGGTGCTCGACTTCAACCGGCGCTACATGAAGCTGCGCTACGGACCGCCGGAGCCGGCGGCGCGGGCCGCGGAGCTGGCGGCGCTGCGCGAGGCCCTGCGGCGGCTGCCGCGCCGCCCGGCCGGCGGCGGTCCCGCCACCGCGCCCGGCATGCCCCACGCGCCCGGTATGCCCGACATGCCCGACATGCCGCGGTAAATGGTTTCAGGTGATATGATTACGACTGAAATCAAATAGCCGGCACGGCATCCCGTTGCGCCGGCGTCACCTCGAGCCTTGCGCCATGTCGTTCGAAGACCGCATTGACCGTTTCTGCGCCAGCCACCCCGAGGCGCCACGCGACCTGATCCTGGCTTCGCGGCTGCTGCTGCGCACCGCGCGCCTGCTGCGTACCCATATCGACCGCGCGCTCGCGCCGTTCGAGCTGGACCTCCAGCAATACCTGGCGATCAGCATGCTCGCCACCGACGAGGCGCAGCCGACGCTGCCGTCCGAGCTCGGCCTCACGCTCGACGCCACCCGCACCCAGATGACGCGCCTGATGGACGGGCTCGAAGCGCGCGGGCTGGTGCGGCGCAACGCCTCGGCGCAGGACCGCCGCGCCACCGAGCTGGTGCTCACCGCCGCCGGCCATCGCCTGCTCGAGCGCGCGGCGCCGGCGGTGCACGCGGCCTACGCCGAAGCCTGGCAGCCGCTCGGGGACAGCGGCCTGGGCACGGCCACGCGCGCCCTGAACCGGCTGCACAAGAACCTGCTCGCGCTGGAGCCATGAGAACGGCTTCCGCGTTGCGGCCACTGCGCCTGGGGCTGCGCTGGCTGCGCCTGCTCAGCCACCGCCAGCGGCAGACGCTGCTGATGCTGCTGCTCGCGCTGGCCACCTCGGTCGAGTTTCTCGAGAACATCATGTTCGTGTTCGCGTCGAGCCACATCGTGGGCGGCGTGGACGCGGACCCGCGCAGCTTCGCGCTGGTCCAGGCCGCCTACGCCGTGGGCAGCATGCTGATGATCCTCAAGCAGCAATGGCTGGCGCAGCGCTTCGGCTACCGCTACTACCTGACCGGCGCGCTGATGATCTTCATGGCGGGCACGCTGGCGGCGGCCACCAGCCATTCGCTGCCGCAGCTGGTGGGCGCGCGCTTCGTGCAGGGCGTGGGCGGCGGCGCGCTGTTTACCAGCTGCCGCATCCTCGTCAACGTGATGTTCGCCCCGGCCGACCGGCCCCGCGCGGCGCGCATCTTCATGCTGGGCATCTTCTCGGCCTCGGCGCTGGCGCCGGCGCTGGCCGCCGAGCTGATCGAGCGCGGCGTGTGGCAGGACGTGTTCTACGGCGCGCTGCCGTTCGCGGCGCTGGCAACGCTGGGCGCATGGCTGCTGCTGCCCGACGCGGAGCCGCGCGACGACGACGCCGGCCCCGCGCTCGGGCCGCTGCTGCTGTTCGGCGCGGCCGTGGTGGCCTTGCAGGCGGCGCTGACCGAGGCCCGCTTCGACATCTTCTCGCACCCGCTGCGGCTGGCGGCGATCTGCGCCGTGGGCCTGGGCCTGCTCGGGTCGTTCCTGTGGCAGCAGTGGCACCACAGCGCGCCCGTGCTGCGCGTGCGCGCGCTGGGCGATCCGGTCTACCTGACCGGGCTGGGAATGTACTTCGCCTATTACCTGATCAGCAACCTCAGCGGCTACGTGTTCCCGATCTATGCCGAGCAGGCGCTCGGCATGCCGCTGGCGCGCACCGGCTGGCTCAACAGCTTCGCCGCGCTGGTGAGCCTGGCCGGCATCGCGGTCTATCTGCGCGTGGCGCCGAAGCTGCCGCACAAGAAGCCGCTGATGGTGAGCGGGCTGCTGCTGATGGCCTGCGCGGCATGGTGGTTCTCGTCGATGCCGCCCGATGCCGGCCCGCAAGCGCTGACGCCGGGGCTGATCGGCAAGGGCCTGTTCGGCGTGCTGGTCATCATCCCGGTCGCGGGCCTGACGTTCCGCTCGCTGGCCGCGGAAGACTTCGCGCACGGCTATCGCAGCAAGAACCTGCTGCGCCAGATCGCCGCCTCGTTTGCCTCGGCGCTCGGCGCGGTGCTGCTGCAGAACCGGCAGTTCGCCGTGCACACCAGCCTGACCGGCGCGCTCGGCCAGCACACCGCGCAGACCCAGCTATGGATGGACTCGGCACAGGCTGGCTGGAGCGCGCGCGGATTCGACCCGGGCCATGCGCATCAGGCCGCGCTCGCGCAACTGGCCGGGATGGTCGACACCCAGGCCAGGCTGATCGCCTGCGAGGACCTGTACCGGCTGATCGCGGCGCTGGCGCTGGTCGCCGCGGTGTTCATGCTGGCGCAGCGCCGGCTCGACTGAGCGCCGGCTGGCGGGACACTGGAAACGGATGCCGCGGAGGTAGCGGGAGGGACGCTGCCGCTAGGCGGCGGGACGCGGGGACTGCCGGGGGCCGGGCGGATCGCGCCGGCTGGAACGTGCTCGATGCGGACGACGCATCAGCCGGCCGGGCGGCCGGCAACAACGGATCTCGTGCTCAGAACAAGGCCAGCTGGCGCATGCCGAAGCCGATGGTTTCTTCCACGCGCATGCGCGCATGGGCGAGCGAGCCTTCCGCGCCGGAGTAGTTGCCGGCGGCCCAGTGGTAGACCACCGGAAGCTCGCCGCGGTCGGACAGGCGCACCTCGCCCAGCTTCTCGCCGCGCTCGTTGCGATAGAAGTGCGAACGGTAGCCACGCTCCCAGTGCGGGGCGGCTTCCGCTTTCTTGCGGCGTCGTGGCGAGGGCGTCGATTGCGGCAGGCGCCGCGCTCTTTCGGTACCCGTGGTCGCGGACGCGCGGGTGAAATCCAACTGCATAGACTTCCTTGTATTCGAGTCTGCAGGACGAATTCGCAACAAGGGTCCGGAGACCGTCGCGGCGTGCCCTGCGTCGCAGTCGAGATAATACCTGTTACCGCGCGTTCTGACAGCCCCATATGCACCGGAATTCGGCTTCCAGCAAGGCTTGGCGGGCCGGACGTATACCTGGTGTATACGTCCGCGTATACGTATACGCCAGGTATACGGAGCATTAACGCGGACGCGTTTACCACGCCGCGCGCATTATCGGCGGCGCGCCCGGCGCCGCATTTTCGGCAGTGCCGGGCGCGTGCCTGCGCGCTGCTCAACCGAGGTCGAGCGGGATGAAGATGCGGGCGTCGTCGCGCTGCACCAGCAGCGCCACCTGCTTGCCGGCCTTCGACACCAGCGCGCGCAACTGGTCGGCCGAGCTGATCGGCGTGCCGTTGATCGACAGGATCACGTCGCCGGGCTGGATGCCGACCTTGGCCGCGGGACCGGCCACGTCCTCGACCACCAGGCCGCCGTCGATGCCGCTGTCGCGCTTCTCGGTCGGGCTCAGCGGACGCACCGCCAGCCCGAGCTTGCCACCGGCATCGTTAGCCGGGCTCTTGTCGGCCACGGCCGTATCCTTGGTCGTGCCGATCTTGACGGTCAGCGTCACCGGGTCGCCCTTGCGGATGACCTTGAGCGAGGTCTGCGTGCCGGGCGCGAGGTCGGCCACGCGCTCGGGCAGGTCGCCGGAATGGTCGATCACGTCGTTGCCGAGCTGCACGATCACATCGCCGGGCTTCACGCCGGCCTTGGCGGCCGGGCTGTCCGGCTCCACCGAGTTGACCAGCGCGCCGCTGGGCTTGGGCAGGCCGAACGATTGCGCCAGCGCCTGGTTTACCTCCTGCACGCCGATGCCCAGGCGGCCGCGCGTAACCTTGCCGTGCGCGACCAGCTGCGTCTCCACCTTGGTGGCGACGTCGATCGGGATCGCGAACGAGAGGCCCTGGTAGCCGCCGGTCTGGCTGTAGATCTGCGAGTTGATGCCGATCACTTCGCCGCGCTGGTTGAACAGCGGGCCGCCCGAGTTGCCGGGATTGACGGCCACGTCGGTCTGGATGAAGGGCACGTAGGTGTCGTCGGGCAGCGAGCGCGACTTGGCGCTGACGATGCCGGCGGTCACGGTGTTCTCGAAACCGTAGGGCGAACCGATGGCCAGCACCGGCTCGCCGACGCGCACGCGCGCGGGGTCGCCCAGGCGCACCGTCGGCAGGTTCTTGGCATCGATGCGGATCACCGCCACGTCCGACTGCGCGTCCACGCCGAGCACCTTGGCCTTGAATTCGCGGCGGTCGGTCAGCTTCACGGTCACTTCCTGCGCGCCGTCGACCACGTGAGCGTTGGTCAGGATCAGGCCGTCCGGACTGACGATGAAACCCGAGCCGAGGCCGCGCACCAGTTGCTGCTGGCCGCTCTGCGGACCCTGGAACTGCGGGCCGAAGCGCTTGAAGAACTGGAACAGCGGATCGTCCGGGTCCATGCCCGGCGGCACCTGCGCCGAGGTGCGCTGGGCGCGCGAGGTCACGCTGATGTTGACCACGGCCGGGCCGTACTGGTCGACGATGGCGGAGAAGTCGGTCGGGGTGGCGACGGCCACCGGCTGCGACGGTGCCGTGACCGGGCTCTGCGCGGCGTATCCCGGCGTGATGACTTCTTTCTGCAGATAGGCATAGCCTCCGGCAAGCGCGGCCAAGGCGGCAATACCAATGGCGGAGCGGGCAACTGTCTGACGAATCATGGCGTCTTCCTTTACTGGTTTTACCTTGGGCGTCCGAACGATCGGGGACGCGACAGGATCCATGCTAAGGGGCGATCCTTAAATCAGACTTAAGGAAAGGAAGAGCGCGAGAATTTAACGGAAGCGGATTCGGGAATCCCGCCGCCGGGATGGTCAGGCAGCCGGCTGCAACCGGACGTCAGGGGGATATGTCGACAACATCGCGCATAGATCGCGCTTCTGCGCCGAATTCAGCCGCTTCGCAGCGGCTTCGGCCTTCGAGGCTTCGGAGCGGTTCTCGAATTCCTTCCAGCCGAGCACCCGGATCGGCTTGTGCGAACGAGTGTATTTTGCGCCCGTACCGGCCTGATGCTGGGCGAAACGGCGCTCCACATCGGTCGTGATGCCGGTGTAGATCTTGTTGCCCTCGCATTCGAGCAGGTAGAGAAACCACGGGGCGCTGCTGCCGTCGGCTGGCATCCGGAATATATCGAGTGGAAACGCGGCAATTATGCAGGCTGGGGCGGCGGCTGCAAAGCCATTGTGCATTTTCCGCCGCCGCTGTCCGAGCGGTCGGAAGCGCTGAGCCAATTTGGTCGCCCCCAAAAGCAAAACCCCCCAGTACGTACGTACTGAGGGGTTTTTAGAGAGAGCCTGGCGATTACCTACTTTCACACGGGTAATCCGCACTATCATCGGCGTGGAGTCGTTTCACGGTCCTGTTCGGGATG
>Ga0255336_100567_pt1 | contig 51809 bp, 52 predicted proteins | sample MeOH1_35cm_T3_17_FD_189102 | JGI IMG/M metagenome (GOLD analysis project Ga0255336, IMG submission 189102) | Sandy soil microbial communities from University of British Columbia, Vancouver, Canada - MeOH1_35cm_T3_179 | ecosystem: Engineered > Artificial ecosystem > Sand microcosm > Unclassified ... | reverse complement strand
AAATCGAACAACCGTTTCGGAACACCAGCGTCTTTGTTCGACTTCAACCGAAACGCGTGTTCATCTTCCAGCGAAAACCCTGTTCGACATCAACCGAAATCTCCGTTCGGCTTCGCCGAAATACGCATTGTGTCAGTCTCATCAGAACCACGCTCCGTCATAGTCCCTCCAAAATTCTTCGTCCGTCTTGTTTGCCCAATCGGCAATGTTTTTCCCGTCCTCGGACAGCTTCACCTCGACGAAGTCACCCGGCTTGCTGTCACGAATGTGTGCGACGAGATACTGTCTTGGATTCGGGCCGACCATCGCCTCGTGGGTCGGTTGGCCTTCGAGCTGAAATCGCACGCGATAGCGTGGAGTGCGATGGCTCTCGGTTTGACGTCGCGTGCGATACCGGGCGGTGCGAACAAACTCGACGGAAACGAAGACCAGCGTGCCGGCAGTCACTGCCATTGCGTTCCTCGCTTCGTCAGCTGCATCGTCGTAACGTCATTGCTTGCTACCAGATGGTCCGGCTGGGTGTCTTGGTCAGTTAGCCACCGTGCCATTTGGGGCGCCCCCAAAGTTCCGACTGCGTCGAACTCGGCAACCAGGGCAGTGTGTGGTGGCTGGAACGTTGCGTCATCGGGGTTTATATACAACGCGATTTTCAACTTCACATGAGACGAGTCTGAATGCGCTGCGGTCGGCGAGCGGTGTGGCGGGGAAGTCCGGTCCTCGGACGCTGTCCGTCGCGCCAAATGTTTCAAGGGCGCGGAATGCGTAACGCGTTTGACCGCGCGACACTTCTGCCGCCGGGCCAAGTTTGCGAACAGCCGCAACCCACGCTCCCAAGACTTCCCGCCAGTACAGGTTGCTCCGCCAGCGAGTCGAAAGCGGGGCAAGCTCAGCAGGGAGCACCGGCTTCATGGCTTGAATGACGCGGTTCGCGCAGAATAGCGCCTGCTCGTACCTTCGTGCTTCGATTGCCGATGAACAGGCGATTGCCCCTGCCCCCAACAGGTCGTCGCGATGGGCGAGGTGGTGCATTGCGATGTCGGCGCGCCTGTCGGCTTTCCACAGGACAGTCTCTGCCTCAACTTCTTCTTCGGCAATCAATGCGGCAGCACTTGGCTCGAGGAATGCGACAGTTCCGTCGACGGTGACGCGTTCGCGATACTGGTAGAGCGCCGTGGCCGGGCACATGACTACACGCGGTCCCGTCAGTGTGAACCAGTCCGGTACTCCGTATAGTCGCGCCGTGAGGTCGTGAGCAGCCGGCGCTTCGAGCCGGAGCGCTGCCTGCATGCCGGACGCGAACTCCCGGATGATGGTGCGGCGCATCGCGTTCAGCGGAATGTCTTCGGGCCTCGGTTCAAACGTTGCCGGCAGACTGCTAATGACGTCCCACGCTTCGTTGACCAGGTGCTGCTGCTTGCGAATTGCTCCGTAGACCCTGGTCAACCGTGACCAGTGAATGGACTGACAGGCAGCGGCGACTGCATCCCGGGCACCCTCAAAGCTCAGACCTTCGACTTCGTGAGAGAGACGCTCACTCTTGATGAGCAGACGTTTTTCGATTATTGCTATCAGCTTGCGCGCCTTGATGGTGCCCGGCGCAGGAAGGCCAACGACGTCACAGAGCGCACAGAATCGCTTGTAGCTCACCTTGTTCACTTCCTCCGTCCCGAGTCGATACTGAATCGTAAGCTGAGGACGAGACAAACTGTGTCTCAAATGTTAGACGTCTCGTCAGCGGCGGCGTCTCTTGCGATGCGAACCGCTGGCACTCAGTCTCGGTTCTCGGCAGCCCTAGCGGATTGGCCATTTTGTTTGCTTTTGTCAGTCACAAATCACACTGCTCGAACCACGTTCCGCCAAAGTCCCTCACAAGCTCTTCATCTGTTTTGTTTGTCCAATCGATAATGTCCGTCCCGCTTTCGGATAGCTTCACCTCGACTACGTCTCCGGGCTCGCTCGCGCGAATGTCAGCCACGAGATACTGTCGTGGATTTGGGCCGACTATCGCCTCGTGAGCAGTTTGGTTCTCCAGTTGGTATCGCACGCGATAGCGCGGGGTGCGATGGCTTTCGGTTTGGCGTCGCGTGCGATACGGCGCGGTGCGAACATGCTCGACGCTAAGGAAAATCAGCGTGCCGGCGGTTACTGTCATGTTGCTCTTCATGTCGCGACCTGCATCACAGGAACGTGGTTGCTTGCGGCCAAAGCGCCTGCGCGGGCCTATATTCAGCGAGCCACTGCGTTGCCAACGCCTCGCCTGGTGCACCTGCCGCGACGAGCTCCGCAACCAGTTCAACTTTCTCATCGTCGGCATTGTCAAACTTCGCAAGCTGCCTAAGCGCGATGATACGGGCGCAACGCAGCCGGAAGTATTCGATGTTCGCGGCACTGGACGCATCAAGGCTTGAAGAGGCTGGGGGGATGGTTCTGGATACGGCGCGCAACGTGCGATTCGCGCAATCCAAAGCCTCCTGGTCCGCCCCCTGTTCGATAAGCGCGTCCACGGCGATGCGTGCGGCGGTCAGAAAATCCGGCCTTCGGGTGAGTACGTGGCGTGCTGCATGCGCTCTGGCGTCCGGGTGTGCAAGGTATGTGAGCGCCGTAAGCTCTGCGGCCAACCGTACACATCCCGTCGAAGAGTGCAGTGCGGCCCTCGCATCTGTCCCGGGGTCAGTCTTTCGGTACGTGTATAGGGGTTCATCAGGCGCGAGGAACGGAATATTCCCAACCAGAGCCAGCCAGCTTTCTGCTCCGTAAAGGCGGGCGGCCAGGTCGTGGGCAGCGGGTTGTTCGAGAGCAAGTGCCTTAGCGAGTCTCATGGCGAAGTGCCGCGCATAAAGTCGCTGACCGTCGTTCAACGGAACTTCGATGCTGTCGACGTCGACAGCAGCCGGTAGAACGTCCGCGACAGACCAGCGCCCGCTTGGGAACCTCGTAAAGCATGTAGGTTCCGCGAGCTCGTGTATAAGTAGCCGCCATTTCGGAATGGAGCAAGCTCGCGCGATAGTCGCCTCACTCGCGGAAAATGTGAGACCGGGCAATTCATCGCGCAAGCGTTGGCATTTCTTCTCAAGTCTGCCTAATAGCAGCTCTGTCAGGCTTCGCTCGCTGCCTCCTTCTGGCGGACGTAGTCCGAGCAGGTCGGTCAGGAAAGCGATGCGGGGATGGAGTTCGGTCATTCTCTCAGGCTCCGGCGTGTCTCTTGAAAGTTGTGCTGGCCGCGTCGCGGCCAGTGGCGTTCTTTCGCACCCAACAACTATACGAGGACGTTTTCTTGCGCGGCAGCGAGGCCAATATGGGTTTTTTCCTTCATCGGGTTGCGGTACCACGCTTCCAGTTTGGGCAGGGCATGAGCATACTGGGCGGCGAGTTGCTGGTTGAACGGCATCGAGAATGTCCTCCAGACGTGGGCGAGCTCGACAGTATTCATCCGGATTGAGACATCTGGTGTCTCAATTGCTGAATGTTTCTTCTTGCCAATGGTGTCGGTACGACCCGATGCGGCGCCGGAAGCTTATGTGTTCGACCGCAGGCGGCAAGGCGATGCATGGTGGGGCATTCGAGCAGGGCGTTCTGCGCCTGACGCATTGGTCCGGGCGGGAGACAGCCACTGGCGCACCTGTCCGTCCGAGGCTATTTAGGCAGACCGATGCCGCAGCGGCTCTCGCTACCGGTATCAAGACATGAAATGTCTTAAACCCGTCTCATAATGCGTCAACTGGCCGCTGAAGCCTCCGTTCGTTTACGTCAGGTGACATCGGTCTCGTCAAGAGGATATACGTGTGTCGCGCGCACGATTGCATAACAGCGTGCGCGACGCCATCAGTCGTGGGCTCCAGTGACCATAACTATATAGAGACCATAGAGTCCGGCTGCGGGAAGCTCAAATTCAAACGGCGGTGAGCTATCCAACTGTGTAATCAGGAAATTTTCAAGGGGGGAAAGAAACAATGTCGGCCAATAACGTTGCAAGCTACGCCATCTGGTTTTCGATAACGGACGACAATCCCAAGACCCGCGCATCAAAGATGGAAGCGGCACTTCAGGCTTTGTGGGAGGCCACCCTGAAGTACTACACAGTCGAGCCGTCTTGCGCTCGCGCGACAGCGCGGTTTGAGCCGTACGTTCATGTCGGGGCGAACTTCTATCTGGTTCACACCGAAACCCATTTTTCGCCAGGCGACATTGGCGGATTTCTAAAGCACAATGAGCTGCTTGGACCCGAGGATGACGCAGTCGCCATCCGAATCGACCCCGGCTGGTACATTCCGCATCATGGCTTTGCCGACCAAAAGCGGGGAGAAGCACTGAATACCTGGAAACGTCAGGCAGATGACTTCTACTTCGAAAGTCGCGCCCGTAGTTGACCCGGTCGGCTATGCACCTCGCAGCTTTGCGTGCGGGGATGCGTGGAAGCTCAGCTGGGCTGCGCGACCACTTGGGATGCAAACCGCTTGGACCGGAAACTGCTTCGGGATGGGCAATAACGGAGGACCGGATTGTACGAACGCTTTTGTCTGCTCGCCACCGCGTTGAAGCTGCCTACGTGGGAGGCTGATGCAACGCACGACTTCCGTGGGGAGCTGAAGCGGCGACTGGAAAAGAAGGCGTTGCGCCTGCAGAACTTGCTGCCAGGCCTCAGCCGAGAATCCAGTCTTGATGCCATCAGTGCGACGTGTGTCATGCGGACCTGGAGCGAAGCAGAGGCAGCACTCGGAGCAGTCAAGACGCAACAAGAGCTCGAAGACTACGCATGGGAGCTCATCGACGTGTTGCCGGCGTGCTTTGAGCCCGACCCGCACGATTTGCCGGTAGCACCGGTGCCAAGAGTCAGCATTCGGACCTTCGCCAGACGCATTGAGATAGCGCTGAGGATTGATGCACCTACGGCCTGTCAACTGGTTGCAAAGCTCTTCGGGGCGACGCACTGGGAGGCCTTGATGGGACCGAGCCCATTCTTGCCCATTGCAGAGCCGATATATCGCTATCGGACCGATACAGTCGAAGGTGAGCGCTATGCCTATCTGGAGCCGTGCCACGCGGCCTGTCTGGCTGATGAGGACTTCGAGGCGTTTAACCTCTTGCGCCAGGACATATTCCAGTTTGACGCGGCTGCTGACGAGTTCGTTGACCGACCTGGCTTGCTTGCAGCGGCGGCATTCGGGGCTGCCGGACATATGATTGCTGGCGAGCACGACATCGCGGAATCAAAGGCGCGGTTGACGCTCAGTGCAAGCGGCGCCAGTTATCCGGAAGATTGCCGCCTGCCGCTGGCTCCCGATAGCAAGACGCACCTGCTGTACATCCGGGTCAGGACGGCACTGTACGCTGTACTCATGTACGCTGGCAAGGACGATGAAGCCGAGGTCGAGCGCGAATGCCTCATTGCCCGTGGGCGCGAGTATCGGGCCGAATACGAGCGGCTCCTCAAAGAATGGGCGCCGCGAAACGCAACGGTCCGGCACAAGACGGTGCTTAAGCTTGTAAGCTGACTCGGGTTCCGGTGGGTCCATTGCAACTCGCTCCTATCGAGCAGTGACCCGCAGGCGCTTTTCCGCCACTTGCGGACTCACATTTTTGTGGCTCTCGAGAACCGCCGTGCGGCGTCACGTTCGTGCGAGGCCCGTGTCTTCTTGGAGGGTCTTGGCGGATGCCGCCTGCGGCGCTGCCGGCTCGGCATCTCTTCGTTGCTTGGCGCTGTAGCACTTAAAGCAGGTAAGAGGGCCGCAGACGCGCTGTTCGCGCGAGACATAAAGTGTCCGAAATCGGCAGTAGGATGAATCTCTTTCTATGTCCGGAGGCTGCGTTGGGTACGAACGAAAAGGTTATCGTCGCGGTTTCTGCAAGAGCGCTCTTCGACTTCGAAGAAGAGAACCTCGTTTTTCGAGAGGCCGACCCGGCTGCGTACCGCGAGCTGCAGGAGAGGAAGCTCGACCTTCCCGCTCAGCCGGGCGCTGCTTTCCCGCTTGTGCGAAAGCTCCTTGCATTCAACGGTGAAGGTGGAAATGATGTCGAAGTGGCCATTCTTTCGCGCAATGACCCGGTGACCGGCCTGCGGGTCTTCGGCTCCGCCCGTCATCATGGGCTGGCAATCAGCCGCGCTATCTTCACCAGCGGCGCTGCGCCGCATCGCTACCTGCGTCCGCTCGGCGCGAGCCTGTTTCTGTCGGTCAATGCTCTTGACGTACGGGCCGCGATGGCGGGAGGGTTTCCGGCCGCGCGAGTCTATCCCGCATCGGCGGGAACTCGTCTTCGGAACAACGGCGAATTGCGAATCGCCTTCGACGGCGATTCCGTCCTGTTTAGTGACGAGGCGGAACGTATCTTCAGGCTGATGCAGTTGGAGCAGTTCATCGACCATGAAGTGCGCAACGCCCGTATACCTTTGCCGCCGGGACCGCTGAAGCCTTTCCTTGATGCGCTCTGCGGGCTCCGAAGCGGACGCAGGTCGACTGTTACTGTGCGCACCGCGCTTGTCACCGCGCGAAGCGCGCCCGCGCACGAACGCGCCATTCGTACGCTGATGGCGTGGGGCGTCACGGTCGACGAAGCGATGTTTCTCGGTGGTCGTCCGAAAGCCCCCTTCCTGGCCGAATTTGAGCCGGACATTTTCTTTGACGACCATGTCCGCAATTGTGAGTCCGCGTCACGGCACGTCACAACCGGTCATGTTCCTTACGGAATCAACAATGAACTTGAGGTTGCGTTGCAATGACGCTAGAAACTCAATCACTCGAGACGGCGGCCGGATGGTTGCACGAAGCGGATGGACTGCTCATCACGGCTGGGGCGGGGATGGGCGTGGATTCGGGCTTGCCGGACTTTCGCGGCAATCGGGGGATGTGGGCCGCCTATCCCGCACTGGGCGAGGCAAAAATCCCGTTCGAGTCGATTGCCAACCCGGACGCTTTCATGAAGAATCCCGCGCTTGCCTGGGGCTTCTACGGCCACCGGCTTGCGCTGTACCGGAGCATCGAGCCGCACGCCGGTTTTGCCATCCTGAAGCGCTGGGCGGACGGGATGAGTAGAGGAGCGTTCGTCTTTACGAGCAACGTCGACGGTCAGTTCCAGAAGGCGGGGTTTCCGGAAAACGCCATCGCGGAATGTCATGGCTCCATCCACCATCTCCAATGCACGGAGCCGTGTTCAGTGGACATCTGGTCAGCGGCCCGTTTCAAACCCGACGTCGACGAGCGCGCGTGTCACCTCAAGAATGCATTTCCGAAATGCCCGCGCTGCGGTGCGCTGGCCAGACCAAACATTCTGATGTTCGGAGATTGGGCGTGGCTCGATTCGCGTACTGAAAGGCAGCTGGCGAGGTTGGACCATTGGCTTAGCGGCGTCGCTCAGCTCGCTGTGGTCGAAATCGGCGCGGGCAAAGCGCTGCCTACCGTAAGACGGTTCAGTGAGCGCCATGGTACGCGCGTCATCCGCATCAATGCGCGGGAGGCCGTAATGAACGCTGCGAAGGGCGTCGGCATTCAGGGGCGCGCGGTTGAAGCGCTGTCGGCGTTGGACGAGCTTTGGAAAGACAGGTAGCGGAGGAGTTTCCCCAACCGGTATGCGTACCACCTCGGATTTCCAGCCCTACTACATGTCGACGCTTGCGTTGGGGAGCGTCAGTGTTGAGGCGGTAAGGGCTTGTAAGCATCACTGCGTGACGTTGACATCCTCACCTCTCGGCCCTCGATATCGACAGAGGAAATCGCACAGTCGTGAACATCAAAAGGAGTTTTGTGGCTTCATCATTGCCTGACCTTGGGAAATTGTTCGCCGACGCGGAGGCCAACGTTATGCGGACCTCGGACGTTGCCAGATTGGCATACCTTCGAAGTCTTGCTGACACGTCGGATGAGCGCTACTTTCTAGCGCTGATGGAATCGACCATGAGGCAAGACCCACAATGGCGGGGACACTCATTCGAGACCACCCTCGGGAGCCAGTGGCGGTGCCGTGTCATCGGTAGCCGCCTGGACAGGCTTCTCCCGCTCATGAAGGACATGCGGCAAGTGTCTATGTACTGCGAATCAGACCGGAAGCGCATTTTCCGGCTGGCTGGCATGCCTCAGCGATTCAAATACAACTTCACAAGATGCGTCCAGTTCGCCCGCACGGCGGTGGACATTTGCAGCAACGTGGGGGTTGGCAGCCTTCATGCTTTTTTCAGCCGGTTCCTCCGCATCGAAGGCGGCGAACAGCAGCCCGAAATGCATGCGGCGCTTGTGGGAACGTTCAAAGGTTTGGACAGCGACCACGCCGACTCGCTTATCCGGGAGCTCGGCTTGAGTTGCGATGTCACGCCGCCGGGGGTGCTCATTCTGCAGCGCCTCGGAGTGGTCAGCGGTGGCGGCACGCTGCGCCTCCCGTCCGAAGCGGAATGCCGTGAGGCGGCGACTTTTTATGACAAAGTCTCCGTCGCGACAGGGAAGCCCTTCCGTTATCTTGAGGCCGTCTTCTCGTCGAACTTCACGTGGTCCCGTCTCGACGCGATGCGATGGTCCTCGCGGAAAGCACTGTGCGTTGGCGACGGTCCAGCGTGCAACATCTGCGCTCACGCGAATTACTGTCGGAAGAACGGCGTCGCGGCGCTCTGTGACGACGAGCGCGGTTGGTTGAGCCAATATCCGGATTTCTATGGCCACCTGGCTGGTGGCGGTTCAACACTCGGTCGCTTGCCCAGCGCGGCCAGCGAAGCGGTGATGTTGGCTCTCCGTCATCAAAATGACATCTGGTGGCGAGCGCCTGTCGCCATGCCGCGTGAAGAAAAGTTGTTTTCTGTCCACGCATCGCTCGTTGACATCCCCGTCGATGCATTGCGTGAAGTCTATGCACGCCGAGCGGATACAGGTTTGCCCGTTGACCATGCACTAGAGGAGTGTATGCCGGAGACGTGGCCGGTCGGCGAACTCGTCGAGCGAAGGGTTCCGTGTTTGCTGGAAAGCCCTCCAACAATGCTTCTGGAGGGCGAAGGTAACGCATTGCTAGCGGAATATGTTCGACGTGGGCATGCAAAGGTTCCGCTGCTTGCAGTCAATTGGCGGGATGTCGCAGACGCTGTGGACGAGTGATGGCGTCTCGTCAGTGCGAGTATGCGCCGGAGTCAAGAATGAGACCCTTCAACCTGATTGATTAAATTGAGCAATGCGTCATCGGAATCTGGTATTCATCGCTTGGGCTGTCGTTATGGCCCAGGCGACAACCTGCTTTGCGGCTGGCATCGAGATTAGCCCGGTGCCTTTCCCCGTGCAAAGTCACCGGCAAAAAGCAAACTGGTTGTTGCAGTGGGGGACTTGAACCGGAAAATAAAAGCGGATGCGGTCGAGTGTGGCGGCTTTTATCGGTCGCGCGCCAGGTTTTGCTCGACACGGCATCGGCTTTTTCGGTTGAGGTGTCGGTCAGCGAGTATTGTGCTGGGCCGTATCCGGTCGATGATGTTGGGGCGGTTGTGTTCGACGCTGTCATCGGAGAGCGCTACTCGCCGCTATCTCTCTATCGCATTAAGTGGCATGAGGGTATCGATGGGGCGGTAAAATGGCGCATGGACATTCGTGATGCAATCAAAAGGCGTCTCATTCTGAGCGCCAAGGCGATACACGATGGTGGCGAGTGTTCATCGGTCGTTCGGGGTGACAAAGAGGGAGACTCTGAAAGCGCAATAGACGCGGCCAAGCTTGGGTTAGGTCGCGATGGGCTTTACGTCTACCCCGAACCCGCGCACGTTGTCCAAGCCTGCTACAAGACAGTTGTGCTGCCATACGCCTCGGTTCGCCAGCACTTGAATCGGGTGGAAGCATTATGTATTGGCTGGATGGAGCCGTAACGCAGGGGGAGCCGTCCATTTTGCGGCGGAGCGCACCTTCGCTGACTGCTGGTTCGGCGCGCGCATCCGCGCATCGGGAAATGTTGTGTTCGCGCCGACGAGATGTCTTTGCGCAACCCAGGAACGAAAGAAAACAGGAGGAACCGGTGGGAGAACTGACGCTGACGACAGGTGGCAAACTCGAATATTTTCATTGGGTCAGCGATGAGGTCACGGGCGATGACGCATACTTCCCGTCCGACGTGACCGAAAGCGCCGCTGCGTACATGATGGAGCCAGTACGAATCGGTAGCGAAATTTACGTGCGCGACATTTTTTCGCTGCTTGAGCGCAATCCTTTGCTTATCGAGATGTTCAAACGGGCGTATGCGGCGGAATACCTGCAGGAGTTCAAAAAAAGAAAAGCAATCCCGTACACGGGCGAGTACGACCCACTGGGTATCGAATATCTTGAACTATTCTACGATTGGAAGGAAGAGCGGGAAACCGGCGCGCTTACCGGAACACATCGCCTGTGGCTTCATGGTGTGGGGTACGAACTGCGCGATGACGTTATGCAGGAGGGCTGGGGGCCCCACAAAAAAGGAACCCGGATTCAGTGGGCTGTTAAATTTTCGCCACTTGGTCACCTCCTGAACTTTCCTTTGCGTGTTAACGCTGAGGTGTCTGTCGAGGACAGCCAGAACGTCAATCAGACGCTTCATCACTTTCGAATTCCGACTCCGATGCTCGGGCAGATTATCCATGCTGTGCTGTGGGAGCTGTCATGGGCCGGTAATCCCCAGGAAACGGATGAGTTTGTAGAGATGATTCACGACGCCGCAGACGATGCGAACCTGTCCGAGCCGATGACTGCACGCGAGTTTATCCGAATGCTCGGGGAACATGACGAAGCAATGAATAAGTTGACGTAGAGAATCGACGCGAGAGGGAGTGGGGAGGAGGAAGCATGAACATCGAGCAGCAGATGCAGCACCAGTGGGACAGGGAGATACCCTCAGCCAACCGCTGAGTGACCGAGCTCTTCAATTCGGGGAGCAAAGCGCTCAGTTAAGGGACATGGAATGTCCCTGCTGTGGGCTGAACTTGCGCGTGTCTGCCTCGCCGGACATCGCACAATTCGCGTTCATCTGTCGTCGATAGAGTCACTGCCGACAACCACTGCATTGAAAGCACTGAGGAGCGTCATGGTTGCCATTACCAAAATCATTGCCGGAGAGAAGTCGGCATATGGGCTCTTTCATATAACGAGAACACCGTTTGGGAAGCTGCACGAAAAGGGGCTGCGGGCAAATGCGCTCGCCGGAGTACTCCGTTCACCGACTCATCGAGCGCCTGCAGAAACGTATGTCGTCGGTGCTGAAGGAAGCACGCAGCAGGTACGAGCGCACTCGCGAAACCGACTACGCACTCGAGCTTAGGCTTAGCGAGACAACACGGTTCACGTTCTATCGGTACCGGTTCGCGAGCTTGAGGTAGTCCGCGGCGAATTCTTCACGGAGCGATTTTGGCGCGAGGATTTCCACAGCGGCGCCAATCGAGCGCAGCCACCATCGCAGTTTGAGACTCGGAATGACCGTGCCGGACACCTTCAGGCGGCCGTCGGGCATTGGTTCGACTTCCTGGTCTTTAGCCATCGGCGACTCCTTAAGATGATTGCCCGCATTGCCCTCAAACGCCAGTTCCAGCCGTGCCGGCGGCTCCGTGAGGAAGTTAAACGCCTGTTCCCTCTCAATGTACTGGCGTAGTTTGAAATCATCCGGATAGATAAACGTCTTACCCGACTCAATGGCCGACCCCATTCGGTCTAGTCGATAGAGCGTGCGCAGCCAATCGTTCTTTCCCTTCTCCGGCTGGGGCACACGAGTCGGGTCCTGCGCCACCATATACATCACACCGCCAGATTCCACGAGTGCCAATGGCCACAATGGTTTTGACTTCGGCTCTTCTGCCTGCTCACCCTTGTAAGCAGCGCGGTATTTCACAAGCAACTCCCGTTCGAAGAACGTTGCAGTCACAACGGTCTGGAAAATTTCCGGACGCAGCTTCGGGCGAATCAGCGTGAACGTCCCATCTACTGAGTCGATTTTATCTGGCCACGCACGGTACACTCGGCTGTCCGACCTTTCCTGCGAAAGCCGAACCTCCGCAGCCTTGAAAAGCGGCTCGATGTCCTTGGTGACCGCATCGGGAAGCTTGTTGCCGGCAAACTGCTGCAGGATGTGGAAGGCAACAGCTTCTGAGGCACCCATCAGATTCACTCCTCCGCGAGCACCCTGCAGCCACGGTTTGCGCTGCCAAACCAATGTGCGTCCTTCCTGGCGGGAAATGACGAGCTTGTCTTTCTCCAAAGCTTCAAGGTGCCGTTGAACCTTCTTCGTGTAATCTACGGCGTGTCCGCGTTCCTTGAGACGTCTATGAATCTCGGGCGTAGAGAGCCATGCTTCCAGGTCACGTTCGGTCGGGAGGATTTGAAGAAGGGCTTCGTCAAGAGTAGACGTCATGATTCCTTACGCGCGCTTGGCATTGTTGTCACCTGTGTCGGAGATTTCTCCGAGCGAACAGCAGCCTTCGAAATATTGGAAGATTGACCAGCCCAGCATATTAGCTGGGCGCTACAGTGCTGTTCGATATGGTGCCGGAGCTTATTCGTTGTTACTTCATTTTTCATTGAAGTGGAGGCAACCTGTTTTCAACGCCCCCTCCCAAAGCGGACCCGCGGGTCACAAAAGCTGGGCGCGTCGTCAACAGGTGAAGCCAAACTGGATTGCATACATGTTGAACCGCCGGCTTGGCTCTAACTCGTTTATCTGTCGCCAACTGATTGTTCACTTGTGAGTCGCAAGCCTTTGACGGAGTGTCCGCTGTCCGGACACGTGACTGGACCATATTGGAACGCTCCCGTTTCGAGCAGATGGCCAATCACCACTGAGTCGGCTTGTTTCGTGTTCGGGTTCGCAGCGAGCTTCCTCAGCCAAACGTCGAGCGAGTTCGGCTTCGTATGTTGCTCGAGGTTGCACACCTGTTGCCCCTGAGTTATGTAGTTCCGACCTGTCGCTAGAATGTGTTCGACAAGCTGCGCTGCAGTGAAATATCCGCCGCCCCGAAGGTCAATTCTTTTATCGCACAGAGCGAAGCGCTTTTTAATCCGCTGGTCATCAGGCACTGTTTCGGAAAGCCTCATAAGAGTTGCCTGAGATACGCTTTGTAAGTTCTCGCCGAAATTTTGCCGAGTCTTCTTGAAGTGTTCGTAGATTATGTGGCCGGGGCCATTATAAATCTCGCGATGAGAGCCATCGGGAAATAGTTTGAGGCCTAGGTAGTATTCGGGGACTTTCCCGAAGGTTAGGGTCTCCCCGAAACCTGCTTTAACTTGGACATGTCGTCCATCGGAGGTGACTGCGTCATGGACGCTTCGCGACACTTTGTCGGCCGTCAAGTCGTACTCTAGCTCCGCAACAATCTCTCCGATGTCCCCCACCAATCGACCATCCATCGTAAATTTTCTGTGGGGGAAAGCGGCGTTCATTTCTGTAATGGCAGCTATGATTTTGGCTAGGCCCGCGGCGATTACTGGGTGCACCAAGATACCACTCCTTCTTTTGTTTTGTTGTGTAGCGCGTTGGCGCCACTTCTACTTTTTAGCAGACTTCACAACGGGCCTACTAACGTTGCGCGCACGCGCCCTCGATAGCCTTTCGGTGCCCGGGTAGAGCCGGAGGCCTCAACGTCTCAGCCGGCGCGCCGTTCAGAATCATCATTCTCCCAAAAATCGGTGCCCAGAGGCAGTCAGCCGGCCATGAGATGGCAGGCCGTCAAGCACCCTTCCCGCGATTATAGAGCTATTTGAGACACTTTTTGTCTCGGTTCGAGTGATTGTAAATGAAACGCCTTGGAGTTCTTCAGGGAGATTGCGACGCATCTTGTCTCGTTACTCTGAAATCATACAGATAGGAGCTAAATGCCGGTCGACTTCCTAGACGCCGGCGAAATGTCAAACGCGCCCAGGCAAAGGGTTCAAGGTTTTCTTCGTGCCTTTCAAAGGCCGGTTGGAATCATTGCCGGCCATTGCCGATGGCATGACGGGGCTATGTGAGGGATGCGGTTGGTTCGTGCGCTATCGTTGACGTAGCGCTCGGCGCGTGTGCGCGTGGTGAAGACAGTCGCTTCAGTTGATGATGGGACAGAGCGTATATATCAGGGAGTGCGAGGACATGCCGGGACTACTGGAACACATCGATGCAATAGCACGAAAACTTCAGCGTGACGTGCTCTATATCGCCTTCGTGCGGGCAGAATCGCCTAATTTCGAGGACTACGAGAACCTGGAAAGTCGAAAGCGCATTCTGCAGTGGCTTGACGACGAATCGGTACCTTGGCGCGAGTGCGGGCCATATGCGTCGGAAACGACCATGCGCTCGTATGCCGGGGAGGTCTTCATCGACGTGCCGTTCGACGAAACCAATCCGCAGTAGCAGAAAGTGCAGGCATTCCTCGAGTATCCGGATGGCACCATGCGCTTCGACGACGTGAAGTTCTACGTCGTGCCCCTGCAGGACCCTATGAAGAACGCGCACCACGACGAACCGGGTTTCTGGGAGCGGTGGGCCGAGAACTTCTGAGACAACCCATTTCGAGACATGAAGTGTCTCGACTGAGGCATAGACTGGCTTGGGTGGGCGAAAGGGTCCCGGTTTGGGACCAAGACGAACGCAAAGATAGCTAATCAACTACGGGGGCTTGAATGAGCAAAGAATACCTGCGAGACGACCACTTCAAAATTATTGGCAGCATCGAAACGGATTCGACCGGCAAACAGATTGGGCGGGACGTCCATTTCAACCGCGTCGGCGAGTACGACCCGAAAGCCGACAAGACACGTGACAGCCATTTCCGGATTGTCGGGACGGGAAACCAGCTCGCCGCGTTGATTTGGCGAACGGTCAAATAGTCGCGTACGAAACGCCGCCGGTCATCGCAGCAGCCCAGATTGGAGCTATCTATTCCGCGCCTTGCAGCCGGTTGACCATGCAGGCCGAGCGGTCTGGTGTTTCCCATAACGTCGAGCGATACGGAGGCTGTTGGTAACCGCTCGCGTTGAGAGCACGGTGGGAGTAATTCCCGCAAGATTCGGCTCTGTCCGACCCTTGGCGTTAAGCTGTCCATCTGAGGCAGACCCGAGTAAACTAAAGCGCTAATAAATGCAAACCGCTAACGTGTACCACCCTAGACCCGATGATTCTGGCAAGCCCGTTTTGCTGAAGCAGCCCAGCAAACCGACCCCAGCCGAAACCTGGAGCCAAGCGGACCGCGTGGCTTCGACCGTCCCTGATGGAACCATGCCGGCCGAACTTAACGGCATCCCGTTTGTGCGGTGGTCCGACGTGCCGCAGTCACATGAAGCATGGAACACTGTCATAGGACAGAATGACGTCGGTGAACCACCCTTCGTGTGCCCCAAAGGCAAAGCCGAGGCAGCGGGAGTGGTCGTCTGCGAACCCGACGGAAGAGTTTGGCTTGTTTCCCCGTCTAATGGCTACGCCGGATATCAGAATACCTTCCCGAAAGGGCGCATCGAAAAGAACTCGCTCCGGCAAGCCGCTGCAATTCGGGAAGCATTCGAAGAATCTGGGCTCCAAGTGGAAATCACGGGATTCCTCGTGGACTCTGTCCGCTCGCTGACGTACACGCGTTACTATGTGGGCCGCCGTATCGGTGGCACGCCCGCTGCAATGGGATGGGAGTCACAGGCGGTTCATCTCGTCCCACGCAAAAAGCTTGGCGAGTTCCTTCATCACGTGAACGACCAGCCACTCATCAAAGCGCTCGAAAGTGCTCTTGGGCAGAGTCCGTCGGCAACCGGGGGTTGACCATGTGGATTTTCTTTGCAGACGCATTCCTTTCAATCGTAGACAAAGGTGGTGATGGCTCAACACTGTTGGTCCGCGCGCGCCGCCCTGGAGACATTGAAAAGGTGTTTCCTGAAGCGAGCGTCTCGGTAGGCGGCGGAACGGACTACGGTTACCGTGCGCGCCTGCCTCGGGAACGTGTCGCGGCAAAGGTCGCCGAAGCCATCGGAGCTATAACCTATCCCAATTTCAAGTCTGAGGTCCGGGACCCCGAACGGCATGATGCCTATATGGGCGTCTGGCGTGAAATGTTGAAATATCAGCAGACCAGGTAGCACGTTGCCCGTGCGGACTCCGCCCCGGAAACCATACTTTTAAGTCCCCAGGCACTGCGGCAGCCATTACGGTATGTCATGGTGTCAACGGATGGGACGAATGGAAAGCAGAGGTCGGAAAGCCGACTGATGAGGTTATCGGCAAGGCGGTTGTCCCGGAGAACTGCGAGTACGCAAGTGGATTAGACGAGTACAAGCAGTGCGGCGCCGACGATGTGCGTAAGCCAAGGCGACGAGCCAGGATAGGGCACCCCGGCGGCGGCGGGGAAAGAACGAGAGGTGCGATATGTCGACGTCATTCGAAGGTCGGGGCTGTGAGGTATGTGGTTGCAATCTGAAGCACCAATATTTCAGTTTGTCCAAGCGTAGCCAGACGGTGTCACAGTCAGTGGAGGGTATGGTAATCACCGTCCTTACCGACGAAATGCTGGCAGATTTCTGCGACAACATATGCTGGAACGAAGCGGAGGCCTCCATTGTGTCAACGCTACAGGTTGCCTATCAGGCGCTCAGCATGACAGCACGCTGCTCACTTTGCCGCAGGCCAGTCGACCGAAGCGCGCCACATGTAACGGTAAACGTTGCCGAGTACGAAGATGCGTCGCAGCCGTGGCTTATTTCGGCAAGGATTCTGGACGAGCGCGAAATAGCGGTTTACTGCCCGACATGTGCAGAGCCTGGCCAGAGTTACGTCGAGGATGAGGTCGCCGACGTTGACGCCATGGACGTCGCCGCGATGTGCTCGTAGCGTAGCATCTCCTTTGGACAAACTCGACGCTTCGCGCGACAGCAACATGGGAAAGTAAGAATCATGCAGTTAACGCATCCAAACGGCTGTGAGTGTTTCGACCCAACGGGCGGTCCCGTCAACCCCGAGATTGTTTTCAGCGGGGTCGACACGACAAACAGCAGTTACGGTGATGTGACGCTCAGCAAATGCCAGCTCTGTTCAACCGTCTGGTTGCGCTTCTTCATCGAGTATGAGTCGTTCAGTCGGTCCGGTAGATGGTATCGCGCGCCTGTACCGCCGGAGCGGCTGTCCGAGGTGACTGCAGAAAGCGCCATAAGCGTGTTGAATTCACTGGAGCCGCGGTTCGCTGGTGGGAGCTACTACGACTCGGCAGGTTTCGAAACCCAAGGTCGTGTTTGCTTGCAGCCGTAGACGACTGTCAGCTAAGCGGTTCGTATTGCTGTGACACCACGCGCGGTGCGAGGAGCGCCCGGTAAGCTGGAAGTCAGCTATGGTCGGTGGGCCTCGTCCCGACGGCCGACGGTTCTTAGACCGCAAGGCTCGCGCCACTCGCGTGGCACCGTGGTCTCGCGGCCTTGGCCAAAATTGGGAAAAAATATGAACAAACTAATTCGAGCGACCGCGTTCGCTGCGTACAAGCACCGTAATCAGCGGCGCAAGGACGCCGACGCATCACCGTACATCAACCATCCCATCGCGCTGGCCGATATATTGGCGAACGAAGGTAATGTGGAAGGCGAGGTTGTTCTCGTTGCCGCAATACTTCACGACACGATAGAGGATACTGAAACCTCGATGGAGGAACTGGTAGTCCAGTTTGGCCACGAGGTCGCCGACATCGTCGGGGAGGTAACCGACGACAAGTCATTGCCGAAGGCGGAACGAAAGCGTTTGCAGGTCGAGCACGCTGCCCACATTAGCGGGAAAGCGAAGCTCGTAAAACTCGCCGACAAAATCTGCAATCTCCGCGATATTGCGGCTTGCCCGCCGGCGGACTGGTCAGTCGAGCGAAAGCGCGAGTACTTTGACTGGGCCAAAGCTGTGGTAGATGGACTGCGCGGCGTGCATCCGGTCCTAGAGGCGGCTTTCGACAAAGCGTATGAGGCGAAACCCTCTGCAATATAACAAGAGAGCGGGCGGCTAAACCTGCTGCACTTCGTGCGCTAAGTCGACATGCCGCGCCAATGTCTGCCTGCGCCAAACACTAACAACGGGGAGCAAGATGACCAATCATAATCTCGCACGTTCAGAACGTATCCGCGGCGGCCTGCACGGCCTGCTGGTCGGCGACGCGCTTGGCGTTCCGTACGAGTTTCACGATGCTTCTGAGATACCTGCCGAGAGCGAAATCGAGATGGAGCCACCGCCAGGGTTTCGATGCGCCCATTCCGGCGTCCCAATTGGTACGTGGAGCGACGATGGCGCGCAGGCGCTTTGCCTTTTGGACAGCCTGAACCGGGACGCATCCCTGAACCTCGCCGACTTTGCCGGTCAACTGCATGCATGGTACGAAACTGGGCACATGACTCCTGACGGGAAGGTGTTCGACGTGGGGATTCAGACGCGGCGAGCCCTCGGTGCGTTGCAAAAAGGCGTCGATGCAAGCAAGGCCGGTCCGAGCGGGGAACGAGATAACGGGAATGGTGCGCTTATGCGTTGCTTGCCAGTCGCGTTTGTCGCCGAATCGATGGAACATCTCATTGAATTGGCGATGCGGCAGGGAATTGTCACGCACGGGCATGTGCGCTCGCAACTATGCTGTGCACTGTACGCCCTGACTGCCTCATACGTTCTGGACGGCGGCCAGGTGGAGGATGGTCTGCACAAAGCGGAGGCAGCACTGCTGCGACGATACAATAGCGGCGAGTTCGCCTCCGAACTCGGCGTCATACTTGACGCGAACGGTGGACAGTTTCGTGGCTCAGGATACGTTGTGGATTGCCTGTGGTCCGCCATGGATTGTCTACTTACGACCAGCAACTATGCAGACTGCGTGCGTAAGGCCATCTCGCTCGGCAACGACACCGACACCACGGCATGTGTAGCCGGCGGAATTGCTGGTCTCCTGTACGGCTACCGGGGCATTCCGGACCACTGGGTCGATGCTCTCAAAGGCAAACTCATTGTCGAGGCACGGCTGAATCAGCTTGAGCAGCTCGGCCTCACTCACTGAAAAGCAATATCCATGACCACGATTTACCACCCTCACCCTGATGAACATGGCAAGCCCGTAGTGCTCAAGAACCCGAGTAAGCCGACGACGCTGGACGCATGGTCCGATGCAGAAGCCATCGCGACCGTCACGCCCGGAGGCCCGATGCCTAGTGTAGTGAATGGCACACCCCTCGGTTCCTGGTCGGCGCCCCAGACGTCGGAGAAGTGGGCGTCGGTTACGGGGCAACTTAAGTTCGATGAGCCCGCGTTCGCATGCCCCGCTGGCAAGAAAGAAGCGGCAGGTGTCGTCACCATTGAACCAGACAATCGCGTCTGGGTGGTGGCGCCGTCCAATGGATATGCAGGCTACACGGCGACGTTTCCCAAGGGGCGGGTCGAAAAAGGGCTTTCGAGGCAGGCAAATGCTATCCGAGAGGCCTACGAAGAATCTGGCCTGAAAGTAGAAATCACGGGATATCTTACGGACTCGTCCCGTTCGCTGACCTATACGCGCTACTACTTGGCCAGACGCGTAGGTGGAACGCCTGCCGACATGGGGTGGGAATCTCAGGCGGTGCATCTGGTGCCAGTCGAGAAACTCGAAGAGGTGCTAAATCATCCGAACGACGCGCCCCTGATTGATGCCATCATGGCTGCCATACAGCCTGAGACGCAAAAGAGCCGCGAGTACCACTGGGCCAATGATTCGTATTGGACGGAAGCGCTCGACCGCTATGTAAAGCTTCGAAAAAGCGGCACGCGCGAATTCACCATCGACCTCGATAAGCTCGAAAATCTCATCTCCGTTGGAGACGGCCCGGCATACAAGGCAATGGATGCCATGGTCTCGGTTCGTGAGCACGAAGGCTACGAAGGCTTCAGGGGTGCACCGCGCATCGTGTGCGCATTGCTTGAGCTGCTCGCAAATACACGTGGAAGTCAAACAGAGCGGCCCGAATGATGGCTGTACTCTTTAAGAATGACTGCTGCTGGGCAGCGAGGCTGTGATGGTCAAATCCTGGCGGCACATGGATTGTTGTTTCCGCACATGCATTCAGCTATTGAAAGGCGATGATGAGCGGGTACGCTGGGGTTGACGCGGATAATGTGGCTTCTAAATGAATCTGGCCGATGAACTACAGTGACTATGAGGGCGACCGCCCTAAATTGCTCGGCGACCCAGCCGCCAAGGCTGTTCGAATCACGCTGCTGCGCGAACCGCACATTGCGCCGCTCACGGATTTTGTGGAGGAGCTTAGGCATGAAGCGGGACCAGGAGCGGCAATTCCCGACTTTGACCCGTGGGATGCTGGGGTAACCGCTGAAGTTCTTTTTTTGCTCGAGGCGCCCGGTGCCAAAGCCGTCGCGTCCAGCTTCATTTCACGTAACAACCCAGACGAGACAGCGAAGAACATGTTCGAGCTGAATCGCGATGTCGGCATTGCTCGTAAGCGGTCCCTGCTCTGGAACGCTGTTCCCTGGTACATCGGCGAAGAAGACAGAACGCGTATTCGAGCTGCCACGGCAAAAGACTTGGAGAGCGGACTCAAACCGCTTCCTCGCCTGATTGAAATGCTTCCGAATTTGCGTGCTGTTGTGTTCATGGGCGAAAAAGCACAGAAGGCGCGACCGCAGGTCGAGCAACTTCGCCCAGACCTTGCCCTTTTTTCGTCACCACATCCAAGTCCATTGTTCGTTAACAACCACCCGGGCAATCGCGACATTATTCTTGGCGTGCTGCGGGAAGTTGCGAAGCATCTCGACGGTTCTCCAAAAGCGGCGGCGATGCTGACTGCGTCGGCCAAGACTTGCCCGGCTGTGTCGGATAAGTTGCCGCAGCCTCAAACAGTCGCAGGTTGCGTCAGCGCTGTGCTTAAATCGCTCTCGGCCCTCGCCCAGCCGTCTCAGGGGGAGGGCGAAACCTTGTCGCCTTGTTTTGCTCAGGAAATTGCAGCTCTACGGAAGGCGCTGGAGCTTCTCGGCGTGGCTCCCGAATAAGGCATTGCAAGCAAAGGGGGAGCTGCCGTACACGGGAGGTAGCGGATGGGGGCGGCCTAGCAGGCGCCCTGTCTCCAAAACCACGGACGCGTCTACTCCTCGCCGAAGTAGTCGAGGTCAAATTTCTTGACCACCCACCGCGTCGTAGTGGTGACGCCGACGTTGAAGTCAATCATCAGGCCGGTCATTTCTTCTTCATCGATGAGCAAGACCTTTTGTTGGAGATGCTTGACCCGGTCCATTGCGCCTGTGCATAGTTCCTTATCGCACCAAGCTGACGAACTAGTTCGGCTGGCGCGTGTGGAATCGCGGATACCTTCGTTACGGCGCAAGATAACGTCATACAGCCGTTGATATCAAGGCCTACATTTCAGCGGGCCGCGTGCAAGCCCGCACTATCGGTCCACAATTACGACGCACGGGGTTGTCAGTGCCGTCGCAAATCAAAAGCGCGCTCGCTCTGCCGTAATGTTCTGTGAGGCATTACGTCGAACCGCCGGACCGTCTATTTCTTTCGACAGAACGTCTATCAGTCGGTGCAGTCGCCCTCTCTGGGTGTGTGTCAGGCCCGGTGTCGAGTGTACTTGCATCAATCGAGCGCGCCAGTACGTCTGGCCGAAAAGCGACCGAGCTCCCTCCGCCGAAAGAACTCGCTCGAGATGAGCGATTGCTGCGTCAACGTTTTGGGCCGTGTATGGGCTATCGGTGGGAAGTTTCATCTTGTTTTGCATTGGGTTCTCTCTCAGGTTCTTGTGTTGTCGAGCTTTGGATTTATAGTGCTCGGGATACGCCCGGGGCACGTCTGTGGAAGTCGGTTCGAGACGTCGATAGGCTGTCCGCACAGTCCTGCGGTGGCGGTTCATTGAAGTTTGCTCGCCGTTGATGACCTATTGTCGGTGCAGGAAGCGACAACTTATGTCTCAAAGTTCGCCCGGAGGTCGTGCGCGATGCTGCAGGTAGGAACGTAAGAGCCCGACGATGTTGTTTCTGCCGACGGGATTGGCGCTATGCACAGAAAATATGAACTTCTCGGGGATAAACCGGCCTTCGGCATCGAGGTCCAGTTCTATGAGCCGCTTGACGACAGTCATCGCCGTATCGTCGCCTCCGAGGTCATGGTCGAAAGATATCTCGCTCGGACATCCACGGGCTTCCAGCATCGCCACGGCCTCCGCGGACGTGCGAGCAATTACCCATGAAGATGACACGGGGTCGCGGAGGTCGTCGATGAATAGTCGATAGCAATCGTTTGTCATTTTGTCCAGCGCCACCGTGCCCCGGCTCGATGGCCGGGTAGAGTTGCATTCGGAAGTGTGTCCACCATGAAAGCGACTTCCACTTGATGCCTCGACAAGCCGAAACCGAGGGGCGACGATTACGGCTGTCACGTATTGGAGCGATTCAATCAAATTGGAGTCAGACGTCATTTAGCCCACCCAATACATTTCGCGTTGCTGTATTAGGGTCGCCTCAATTTGAAGCCCGCCAATCTGTAGCATCCTGTCCCAGTCTCCTCTGAGATGGTGGTCGAAAAGGTCGTGGAACAGCCAGCAGAAGTGCATATCGGAAAGTGGGTGTGGTTTGCTTTCCCAAACTTCATTCCAGTTTTGCCGGTCGAGCTTGTTCTCTTCAACCAGTAACAGGCCGGCATTGAGCGTTGCAATGATGTTGTCTCCATTCGGCTTAAATTCGGGATGCGCTTCGTTGAGGATGCAGCAAACCGTTGCGTCCAGTTCGACATCCTCATAAGTGTGCTCGTCAAGTCTAGCGCGCTTCAATCCGCCGGCGTTGTGATAGTCGAAGAGGCACCGTGCGGCGCGCCGATGAATCCAAATTTCGGTTTGAAGCAGTTTGTCGTTGAGCAGTCGAAGGCGTGCGAGCTCATGAACGGTCATGTCCGCGAGTCGACGCCTATTGTCTAGCGAGCCGGCCATTTGTTTCCCCGATGTTCATTGCTTTTTGGTACCACCATGCGCTCGCCGGTCGTTTCGGCGACGGCGTCTTCGTCATCGTCGGTATCATGCCGTGATATCGGGACATTGCATGTCCTGAAGAAAACCCGTACTAGAGAAAAGGAATGTTCGATTTAGCAGAATGCGGTTCAACGTGTCCCTGGACTATGTAACTGACAGACATCTGAACCAGGTACGGGGCCGCATGTCGTCGTCATACCTCAACTCTTTCAGTGACTGGTGGCATGCAGTCGGCGCGTTGCCTTTCCAGTCGCACGTCAGGTCGCTCCGGATTGTGCAATTGGCTGCGTTTCCCGGCGAGCAGAACGTGTCGTCAGGCTGCGACAACATACGGCCGTACCTTCACTTTCGGTTTTCACCTAGGCGCTCTGGTCGCCGCATGCTCAAACGAGGTCTGCCGCCAGTGGATTGCGACGCAAAATGTCTCGATAAGAGGGTAAATTTGCGTCCGCGATGGCGCCGAATGCGATGTCTGCGGTTTCGGTAGCTTGGTATAGGTCGCCAAGCGAAGGGAATTGGTGCAACTTTGCTGAGAATTTCTCAAGTTTCGCGCCACAGTGCCGACAAAACGTTGGTGAAGGGTCACTGGGAACCTTTCATCGTGAGCATGACCACCGTTGCGTCGACGCTTTCCGCGTTGGCGCTTACTGTCGCATCGAAATGAGACAACAGGCACCCCTCCATAAGGTCTTGCGCGAGCCGTTAGAGTTTGACCTCTCGCCGGCCTTTCCGCAGTGTCGCGCTGGTCCGTCATCCAATCTTAAGCGCGCGTCATTTGCGATTTATGTTGAACCGCCGGCCGCGCCCGGGTTGAGCGAGATATTGCCTGTTTTGCGAAAGAAGGTTCGGGCGGATGTCAAGCCAAGCCGTGCCTCCCTTTGCTATTCGGCGCTTGCCGGACATGGTCTGGCGCGTACAGAAGGAACCGCCGCGTGGGTTGGGGGCGAGAGTACTGACGGTGATGGTCAGCAAGACGCCACAGCTTTCCTTCGGTACAGGCTAATCGTCACCGACAGGCTGGAGCCCATCGGCTACTGTACGTTTTCATTGTGCATCAACCGCGACGCCAGAATCGAGATAGAGGTCAGCGAGGTTTGGCTCGAGGCGCGGTATCGGGGCATCGCACTCGGGAGGGCTCTTGCGGGCAAGATTGCTTCAATTGTAATGAGGACCCTTGAGCAGGTAGACGGTCGAGCGGGCGAGGTGGGTTTGAAGAGCCTTTACCTTTGGCCATTGGTGTGCGGCGATGTCTATTCGGACTCCGGTGCGCGGTTCGTGAAGGACGTCGCATCAGCGCTTGCCTTTGAAACTCGTTACGCAACCTGGTTTAGCATTGAGATTGGGAACATAGCCTGCGACCTGCGGTGGTGAAGACGAGCAACGGACACCACCGTTCGGCGGACTTGATGCACGCGCGAGTGCCCTGAAGTCTAGACTCTATGCGACGCGTTCGATGAGCCATTGACCGAACAAGGTTGATTCAGTCGAGGAAAATATTCGAAATGAGCGAACACTTTGACGGGATTGCAATTCCCATTGCTTTCAAGACAAACAAACTGGCTCGAGCCAGATACACGCGCAACGAGTGGAGCGGCGAGCACGAGCTGTCGAGTCCGAGAAAGCCGGTCAGCGGGTATATGGAAATATATTTTGCCGCAAAGCCCGTTACCATCAACGACGTCGACCTCATCGAGCCGGGCAAAGACTGGAGCAAAGAGCAGCAGCTCTATATCAATCACAACGTGTACGGCGAACATCAGTTTCTTGTTCCCGGCGTTGTGAGTGAGATTCCAGGTGACCGGTATCTCAAGCCTGACGAAGACGTCATGGGGTGGAATAGGCTCAGAACCGCGTTTGCGCTTGTGAATGGAAGCCCAACGACAGCGACTGCGCGGGAGGAACTCCAGTTGCTCCCGTGCTCCAAGGAAAACCTTGGGTTGTTCGTCGAGCGCTTTCAAAGTCAGCCTTTCTACCTTGAAGTAGGCGCCGATGGTTTCTGGCTGCACACAAAAACATCAGGTGGGGGGTATCGTCGAACGTTTGGGCAAAGCTTTTGCCCACCCTGTTGGCATGGAACGAGGCACGCTGTTATCACGACTCACGCGAGGGCGGGCTATCGACTCGGATATTCGCTTGGAGAGATTCGCTGGGACCAGTGGCGAGAGTAAAGGCGTCCCAAGGACTGGCGTTTAGAGAGGGCTAGCGAGCACGCCGCTGCAATTCTGGTGCTAAGGAATGGGGCAGGTCAATTCGACGGCGGTGCTCCTGCCGCGGGCCTTGCACCTTCTAAGAATAAATCGCGCGGAGCAAGTCAATGCCACCCAAAGACGTTGTTTGCCAACAGGGCGTGCAGTTGAGTTCTCTGCGCATCTAAACTCAAAAGTGAGAAGAGCATGGTCAGGCTGAAGGACCTTATTGAAGGTAACTGCGAGCAGTATGGGCTGTTTCATGCAACTCAAACGCCCGTGGGCGAACTTGAGAGAAGCGGACTGGTACCGAACCAGAACGGCGCTGCCGTCCTTGATTCATTTATCAGCAATCTGACCAGCGCACTTCGTGAGCATCTCGACGCCCCCTTTGATTCGGTCCATGGTGTCAGAAATGACTATTACCCGCTAGAGATGAGTCTCGGAGAGCAACTCGCACGTACAAGGCTCGGCTATGCGGGCGTGATTCTCGCCTTAGATGAGTGGGACGCAGTTACGTTAGCCGGTAGCTCCTCGGAGCCAGAGCGGCGCGCCAAGGCGCTGCGGTCTTTTGCCGAGGAGAAGGAGCCAGGCCTCCTTGAGCGCCTTAAGGAAGGGGCGGGCGGGGAAGACATTCGGGCCGCTCTTGAGCTTCTCGATTCAAAGTCGTTAGCGCCAATTGTATTTCTGCGACTTGTCAAATTTCCGACGGAAGGCTACTATGCGCTCCTGGCGCGCCCTGACAGTCCTGTGACCGATTTACTCCGTTTGACTCGGCGAGATAGTCCAAGGCCGGAGGCGCGAGCTATTTTATTCAATGGCGTCATACCGTTTTCATGTTTCGAGGTCATTCCCGGGCCATTGAAATCTCGACGCTCGAACCGAATTGTTTGACCACGAAAGTATGCGAGCAGTGCTATAGGGTAATTGTGTTGATGGCCTGGCATGGCGACACATGGGTGACCTTCTCTGTCATGTTTAATGGTGCCTATTTCATAAAGGAGATAATAATGCTGTCGTGGACCGAGGAGCTGGCTGAAGAAAATCAAGAGAAGCTAGTTAAAGAAATTGGTGAGCAAATCAAAAAAATTCGCTCCTACACGCCTAAGGTTGGTGTTTTTGGAAATTCGGGTGTAGGGAAGTCCAGCCTTTGTAATGCTCTTTTCGGAAAAGACGTCGCAAAAATTAGTGATGTCGAAGCCTGCACCAGAAAGCCGCAAGAAATTCTTGTTGGCAGTGAGGATGGGAAGAGTGGAATTAAGTTGATTGATGTTCCTGGTATTGGGGAGGACCCAACTCATCAAAAGGATTACACTGCCCTTTATAAAAGCCTGGTTCCAGAGTTGGACTTGGTCTTGTGGGCGATTAAGGCTGATGACAGAAACTATGCCTCTGGACTCGACGCTTATGCGGAAGTTTTCGAGCTCGAGAATTCCCCGCCAGTCATCTTTGTTATCACACAAACAGATAAGACCAACGATTTGGAGGATTGGGACCATCAGGAATACAGGCCGGGTGGAACTCAGTTGGGGAACATTGCAATCAAGGAAAATGACGTTTCCAAGCGTTTTGACGTGTCAACGAAAAGCATTATTTCTATTGCTGTATCAAAGAAAGGTAAGTCTTACAACTTGGCATCGCTTGTTAATATGGTTGTGGAGGTGCTCCCAAACGAAAAAAAGTACTCGTTTACAAGAGAGGCAAAAGAGGAAAACGTAAGCGAGGAGGCAAGAAAAAGCGCTGAAAAGGGTATTTGGGATTCAGTCAAAGAGATGGCTGGTGAGGCATGGGATGTTGTAAAAGATAAGGTGATTGATGCAGTAATTGCTTCTGCGCCAAAAATTATCTCCTCCGTAGGGAGGTGGCTGAAGAGCTGGTTCTAGTCCATGAAAGGCTAGTCATGTGACTGGCCTCCTTTGTTCTGTTGGAAGACTCGACGCGACGCCGTCTGCCGCAGAGGGGGATGGGCCGTCGGGTTCGGTGCAGTTCGCGGACCTCCGTGTGGGCACATTGTGCCTCCTTGCATGGATGGTCTATCCTGGCTGCATATGAACGCTCGCGCTACTTACTGTTGGTCGAACGTCCGCCCGGCTATCGAAAATGCGGGGAACCTTCTTCGTCTCATGGGCGATAGGCATTGCTGTTGCCAAGGTTCGGCGCGTCACGCCTGCGATACTTTTAGGCACGGGAGCGCCCATTCTTAGCGGACGTCATGGGATTATATAAAGGTATTCCATGTCTCGAGCGAAATCGGCGACTCTCGCGGTTCCTATGACAGGCACAAGCCGTAGTCCTCTGTGAGGCCTTTCACAACAGTAGCCCGACTCTCTGTCTTCGTCTCTTACTGCGCTGCTCCGCGGGCTCCAAAGTACAGCGCATGGGCGCTCTTCGCTTCCTCGGCGAATTGTTGACGTAGTGTCGCCGGCTCAAGAACTTCGACGTACGGCCCGAACGCGCGAATCCACCAATGGAGGCGGTCGCTGAGCATTACCGTGGCACGTATCGTGACCCAGCCATCGTCGTCATTCTCGACTGTCTGGTCCGAAGATAGCGGTGTTTCGATGACGGCATGGCAGGCGTCACGTGCGAAGCGAAGAGCGACCTGAATCGCGCCTTGCGGGAAAAAATCAAAATGCCGCTCGTCCTCGATATATGTGGAAAGCGAGAAGTCCCGCGGATAGGTGAATGATTCGAGCCGGATTGCGGCGCTTTGCATGCGGTCAAGCCGATACATGGCGGCAGCGGGTTTGCCAGGCGGCTTTGCAACGAGATAGACCATCTCGCCAGCCTCTACGAGTCCGAGAGGCATGACAGCCTGGGGGACGGCCTCTCTCGTGGGATTCGACCTCGCCCGATAGCATATCTCCAGCAACTGTTCGGTAAAGAGGGCTTGGGACACGGCCTGGAACACGGTTTCCTCAATCGGCGGCCGGATGACCTGAAATCCTCCGTCGACCACAGCCACCTTTCGATGCCAGTTCGCATGACGTCGGCCTTCGTGCGTGGCACCTCGCGCCAGCCTTTCGCGGGCCGCGTCGAACAGGCCATCCAGGGATGAGCTGACCAGAGTAGGTATCTGACGCGCCGCGAATTGCTTTAGCACCTGTAGCGCAAGCGCTTCGTCGAACGTCATCATCGAGCCGGCCTTCGCTGCGATGCCACTCGCGCCTTCCTTTCTTTGCCATTCGAGGGCTTTCCCGGGGCGTCGGTGCTCCACTACACCCTGTTCAAGCAGGACCTCAAGTCGTCTCTGCACCGTCTTGATGTGGGCGACTTCGATGCCCGCGCGCCTTAGCGCTGCCGCGACCTCCGGTGTTGTGAGCCATTGCTGCTGCGAACGCCGGGTTGGCAATACGGCAAGAATCTCGGAATCAAGCTTGGCCATCGGTGTGTGAGCATTGCCTCGGGACAGGAAATGTCCCATAACCATGCGATGCTTGCAACTGAAACTCTAGTGCGTTTTGCACGCGACCTCGACGTGAAGCGGGACCAAACCCGGTGGACAATAGCTAGGGCGCACTTATTAGGTTCGCGTCGCCCATCGGATTTGTTGCCGTGCTGGCAGTTTGGGGGAATGTTCCGTTGAATAAGCTCAAGTTTTCAATGCGTCGCCGATATATTCGTTCGAGAGCCCAACTGAGTTGTAAAGGCAACGGGTCGGGTTGCTTAGATTCACTTTTACCAAAAGAACTGATGAGAGAGACCATGTCTAAGAGTTTGACAGAAGAAAATTCAACAGGCGCTTGAGTGGGCTTACGATAAGGCCATGAACGGAATACCGGGAACGGGTACCGCAGAAGAGTTGGCCGAGCAATACATGCAGAACAACGGTTCGTCGCTTGACGCAGCGAACTCGCTTATTCGTTGGCAAAACACAAAAGCGGCAACCTCGGGCTTCCTGACCGGTCTCGGTGGCTTAATTACGTTACCGGTAACGATTCCGGCGAATGTGGCAAGCGTTCTCTATGTGCAATTGCGGATGATTACTGCCATTGCCTACATCGGAGGGCATGACCCTCGCGATGACCGCGTCAAAGCATTGGCATATGCGTGTCTGGCTGGCAGTGCCGCAAAGGACATCTTGAAGGACGCTGGAATCGCCGTTGCTCAAAAAGTGGCCATCAACTCCATCAAGAGCATTAGCGGAGCAACGATAACCAAGATTAACCAGGCCGTCGGTTTCCGTTTGCTGACCAAGTTTGGCAGCTCGGGCGTCATTAACCTTGGAAAGGCCGTTCCCCTTCTTGGGGGCGTGGCGGGTGCGACGTTTGACTCGGTGACTACGAACATTGTCGGCAATGTTGCGCGCGATACGTTTATCGATTCGGCCAGTACGGTTATCGCGACGCCTTGACTCTGGTTTGCCGCAGCGCTAGTTGTGTCGCGATGTGACGATGTTCGACGTGCGGCGAGCGCTATCAGTATGGCGGCTACTGACTGGGCCGATGCAGCGTGGGAGGGTGAGCAATTGTTTCGCTTTCGTGGGCTCTTTTGCTTAGGCGCATCCGCCAGCGAGCGAGATAGGTAGCTCTTGCAAAGAACCTCGAACAGGCTCAAGCCGGAATGCTGACTCCAAGCCGGTCGAGTGTTGTAGCTGATACCGAACGGCGAGCTTCCGATAACGATGCTGGAAAAGAAAGTAGACGAAGTTATAGTCAGCGACCTGGCAGTGTCGTGGGGCTATGACGCGCAATGGGTGTCGAAAGTGCTGCTCGTACCCGAGCGTTAGCAGCCGAGACGCGTTCGCCAGAATCTGCGGCGGTAGCGCGGGCGTGCGTGGCGTCGGGCATGTGTTTTGTGAGCACAACTAGGAGGGAATGAATGAACAATCTGCTTCGTGCCATTGCATTCGCTGCGGACAAGCACCGTAATCAGCGCCGAAAGGACCATGAGGCATCTCCATACATCAACCACCCGATTACACTCGCGAACGTGCTCGCCAATGAGGCCGGCGTCGAGGACGAGCGCGTTCTGATGGCTGCGGTCCTTCACGACACCATTGAAGACACGGAGACCACTGAGCAGGACCTGTTGCTCCTGTTCAGCAAGGACGTGGCGGACATCGTCATGGAAGTCACGGACGATAAAACTCTGCCGAAAGCGGAGCGCAAGCGGCTGCAGGTCGAGCATGCCGCCCATATCAGTCACCGTGCCAAGCTAGTGAAGCTGGCCGATAAGATTTGCAATCTGCGGGACATCGCGACGAGTCCCCCGGCGGACTGGTCTCTTGAACGGAAGCAAGAGTATTTTGATTGGGCGAAGGCTGTCGTCGATGGACTGCGCGGCGTCCACCCGGGGCTGGAAGCGCTATTCGACGAAGTGCATCGCGCCGGCAACGAGGCGCTGAAGTAACCATGAAGTCAATACAAGAGGTCGCACGACGGTACTTATCAGAAAGGATGCCCGCGACGGGGCAGTCGCTCAACGTCTGATTGACGAGCGTGAGCATGGGAAAGGGGGGCATTGCGGGGAGGAGGGGGGCGCTATCATGTTCGACGCCGCGGACTACGAGGCGAAGCCATCTGCTACGCCGGAGCCAATGTCCAATTTCGCCACACAATAACAATGGAGAACAACATGAGCAATCGTAATCTGGAGCGTTCCGAACGCATCCGCGGCGGCCTCTACGGCTTGTTGGTTGGCGACGCGCTCGGAGTTCCGTACGAGTTTCACGACGCTTCCGAAATACCGGACGAGCACGAAATCGAGATGGAGCCACCGAAAGGGTTTCGACGTGCGCATTCAGGTGTTCCCATTGGCACCTGGAGTGATGACGGCGCGCAAGCGTTGTGCTTGTTGGACAGCCTGAACCGGGACGCATCCCTGAACCTCGCCGACTTTGCCGGTCAACTGCTTGCATGGTACGAAACTGGGCACACGACCCCTGACGGCAAGGTGTTCGACGTCGGCATCCAGACGCGACGTGCCCTCGGCGCGTTGCAAAAAGGTGTGGACGCGGCGAAGGCGGGTCCGAGCGGCGAACGGGATAACGGAAACGGCGCGCTGATGCGATGCCTGCCCGTCATATTCGCTGCTAGCTCGCTGGATGAGGTCGTCGAGTTGGCGATGCGTCAGGGCGTGGTGACACACGGTCATATTCGTTCGCAGCTATGTTGTGCGCTGTATGCCGTCGCCGGAGCGGGCATCCTCGACGGCCTGTCTGCAATGGAAGCAGTAGGTCGCGCAGAGGAAGAACTCTTTCGGCGGTTCGCCGACACCGAGCACGACGATGAATTGCGACTTGTCCTAGGCGCCCGTTCAGAACCGTCGCGCGGGTCGGGCTACGTTATGGACAGCCTTTGGTCGTCGATAGACTGTCTGCTGACAACGACGGACTATGAGTCGTGTGTGCGCCGGGCGGTGATGCTTGGCAACGATACGGATACTACTGCCTGCATAGCCGGAGGCCTCGCGGGGTTGCTTTATGGTTACAGTGCCATACCAGCGCGTTGGATTGGACTCTTGAGGGGCAAAGAGCTCTTCGAGCCGCTGCTCGCGCAATTAGACTGCAGCGCTAGTTGACGCGTTCTCGAATTAGTGTCGCAAAATTCGGATATCGCTCCGCCTTTTGGGGCGGAGCGCGACACGCGGGATGGCGACGCGTGACGCGTGCGGCTCACGTCCAGCTCTTGTCGCTGAAGAGATTGCCTTTGAGCGCTTGGCGTAAGCGGGAGGCTGTGCGGACCGGACTGCAAGCCTTTGCGGTCGGATGCTAGGATTGCGACGCTGCGGCGGCGGTGGGAACAGTAGTAGATTGTGTGGGCGCGAGCACCGCGACGCGTGCGCGTGGTGTCCGTCGAACATCCGACGGCAGTTTCTATGACATCAATGAAAAACGATATGACGCGCGTTTATACGCAATCCGATTTCGAAGGTTTCCTATCTACGGCAGGTCTGGTTCTTGGTATTTCTCGGGACGCGGCGCGAACAATTAACGAGTTGACTGCTCCCGATTTTAGTCTGGTTGACTTACTCATGCCGGACGAAGTGCGGCTATCGAATCTCATAGCGGAATTGCTGAACCCCAATGGCCGCCACGGCCAAGGGAAGCGGTTCTTGGAAGTATTCTTGACTCTGCTCGCAGAGGGTACCTCCGACGCCTCGGTTATTCGACGCATCGCTGCCGCTTGGCGTTCCTCGTCGAACATCATGGTTCGACGTGAGGTGCCGACTATTCACATACCTGCCCGAGCACGGCGCATGGACATCCTCATCGAAGGGATGGGCTATGGCCTCATGATTGAGAACAAGCCATGGGCGGGAGACCAGCGAGCGCAATTGGCAGACTACGCAAACGACTTGCGTGCCCGCTTTAGTGAAAATTTCGCCATTGTTTACCTGTCAAGAGAAGGCTCTGACCCGTCAAGCCATAGCATCGCGCCAGACATCTGGCAATCGCACGCAGAGGCCGGTCGTGCCACCTCGATGAGCTATGTGTCGCCTTTCCGTGAATGGGTGTTGGAGTGCGAAAGAGTTTGCCGTGCCGAATCTGTGCGCGCGGCTTTGCGCGATATTGCCCGTTACATTAGTAGCGAGTTTGATGTCCTGACAAGCGTGGAAGGAACCCGTTAATGCAAAAGATTGAAATCGATGCTGTTATTGCCGCAGCCCGAAAGTCCCCTGAGTTCATGCACTCTGCGTTGCGCGTCGGACTTGCATTTGGCGAATTGCGCAACGCTGTCATCCGCGACTTTGCTGACGAAATAATCGTCGCATTAAACGATGGCGTTCGAGTCGTGGATGTGCGGGCATGGCGAGAGCGTCCAACAGCGAGCTATGCGGGGTTTACCGTGCGTCATCCCGGATGGCCCTCCGGGCTGGAGGTGGCCGTCGAAGCGCAATCCGGAGGAGTCAACGACTACATCTTGGGAGTTGTCGCGCGAAACCGCGCGAAGCGCGATAACAAGCCTCCCTTCTTTTCTGAAGAGTTTCGTAACGCGGTTTCGAAAGCAGCGACAACTCGTCTTGGCGGTGGTTCGTCAACTGCTGGGTGGGCGTGGTACCAATATGTAGATAAGGAGTGGCGTAACTTCTCGACAGCGACGGCCTTGGATGCGCTGGTGGAAAAGAATCAGTTAATCAACTATCTAGTGACAAAAATAACGATGATGGAAGAGGCCATAGCGGAGGTTCTGGCCGTCGGCGTAGCAATGTAGCGCCGCTACGGCGCGCAATGGCGTGCTGCAGGATTTTTTAGCATCAAGAGCTTTCGTGGCGCTGTCCTACTGGGGCCGCGATATGCTAGCATTCTGCCGGCGTTTTGCATACAAGGAGCATCGTGTGTCAACCGGTAAATCGGAAGCAGTAAGCGTCAGGGTGGAGCCGCATATCAAATTGGCGTTGCAGACGGCCGCCGAGCGTGAAATGCGCAGCCTGGCCAACATGATTGAGGTCATGGTGGTTGCCTACTGTCGTTCCCACAATTATCCGCTGGACGGGGTTCCGGATAACACGTTACCGGACAAGATGCCGGGGGCAGCAGCATCGTGACTGAGCAGCGCGAAGTACTATTGTCGAAGCTGGGATTCCGGTTCGGCATCAATGGCCCTCACGCCGCTAGAACCATGATGCTGGACGACCTGCGCCTCTTGCTGTCGCGCACCCCAACGCATGCCATCCGTGAGGATTACAAGGCGGCTGTGGTCGACGGTAATGTACTGGGCAAGCCGACTCGCAAGGCGCGCGAGCTCGCATTTCGGCATCTGGCGACACTCTATGGGTTGGACGTCAGTAATCCCATTTTTCGTGCGCTTCGTCGGCTTTGGCCGCTCGACGAGACTGCGCAACCACTCCTTGCACTCACGGTCGCACTCGCGCGCGACCCGTTGCTTGCCGCAAGTCGAACATTCATCTTGGCGCAAGACCCGGGTGCGGTTGTGTCACGAGAGTCAATCGAGAGTTTCATCGCCGATAGGGACCACAGCCGTTTTAGTGCGGAGTCGTTGAAGGCATTCGCGCAGCGCATCGGCGGTACCTGGACTGCTGCCGGTTACCTGCGGGGTAAGGTCAGAAAGATGCGCGTCGTTCCGGAAGCTCATCCCGAATCTGTAACGCTGCTGTTGTTCCTCGGCTATCTCGAGGGTCGAACAGGTCAGCGTCTTTTCTCGTCAGAGTGGATGAATCTGTTTGGGAAGGCAACCGACGAGCTAGAGGCGCTTGCAAGCTCGGCGTCTCATCGAGGACTGCTCGTTTTTCTAAATGCCGGTGGGGTTAAAGAAGTTCGCTTTCCTGATTACCTCACACCCGAAGAAGAAAATGTTCGTCAGGAGGTTTCTCATGTCGTCTAAGGTCACCAAGTTGGTCTCCACGTACCGTGAACACCTTACGGTGCCTTGGCAGGCGGGGCTCGCGGCAATCCAGCGGGTCATTTTCGCGGTCTACGACAAGGCTGATGAATCACGCCTGCGAGCTAATGTTGGCGAGTTCGAACTTGCCACGCAGCAAGCCGGCAAGCAGTGGATGCTCGTTGACCTAACCGATGCTTTTCCACAATGGATGGCTTCGCAAGAATACCGCGATGCCTATTTTGAATCACCCGAGGATTTGGCCGGGTACCAGACGGGCGAGCTTACCGAGTTTGTAGCCGACCTCAATGCAAGGCTGACGGCACGCATACGGGCCGAGGCCGGACCCGACACCGTGGTAGCACTGCTGGGAGTCGGCACGCTTTTCGGCTTGGCCCGTGTATCGTCTGTAATTGAAGGGGTCAAAGAGGGCGTCACGGGACGGCTGCTTGTTTTCTTCCCTGGCGAATATCACCCAGAAAACCATGCTTACCGTCTGCTGGATGCCAGAGACGGATGGAACTATCTTGCTGTACCGCTTCTGTCCAAAGACTGACCAAGCGACTAATAAAAAGACCGAGGACCAACATGTTGAACCGTGATATCTACGTCAAGCCTCCCAAAGACAATCGCCTTGTTAATAACGGCGTTGCGGAGGTCTCCGAGGACCGTTCCGATGCTGCTCAGGCCATCCTGCGCTACGAGCTGGAGACTTTCGTTTGCGACGGTCAATACGAGAAAGGTTTGGAGACCATTCTCGACAAGTTCCTGCTGAATCTTGATGCAGGTATCGAGCAGCCAGGGGTCTGGATTTCGGGCTTCTACGGTAGTGGCAAATCGCACTTGGCCAAGATGCTTCGCACGCTCTGGACCGACTACCAGTTCGGCGATGGCGCCATGGCGCGCAGTCTGGCGAGTCTGCCCACCGGCGTGTTCGAGCATCTAAAGGAGCTCAGCATGCAAGGCAAACGTCATGGCTCGCTGCACGCGGCCGCGGGCAAGCTCGGTGCTGGCGCGGGTGACAAAGTGCGGTTGGCCTTGTTGGGTGTCGTGTTCAAGTCGAAAGGTCTGCCGGAGCAATACAATCAGGCTCAGTTTGTCATGTGGATGACGCGCGAGGGCATCCTGTCAACGGTGGAAGCGGAACTTCGGGCCTCGGGTCGCTCGCTGCCTCAGGAGCTGCCACACATGTACGTGTCAAGCCATTTGGGGAAGGCGCTGCTAAAGGCACGGCCGGACCTTGCCCAAAGCGAAGCCGATGCGCGCAAGCTGCTCAAAGAGCAGTTTCCGCAGGTCACGGATGTCACTAGCGAACAGATGACCAACGCGATTTCTGACGCACTATCGGTGGATGGCAAGTTTCCGCTGACGCTAGTCGTCCTTGACGAGGTTCAGCAATATATCGGCTCCGACGCAGAGAAGACCTTCCAGGTGCAGGAAGTTACGGAGACCCTGTCCAAACACTTTAACGGCAAGTTGCTTTTTGTTGGTACAGGTCAGTCGGCGCTTTCGGGTGTGCCGAGTCTACAGCGACTGATGGGCCGTTTCCCGGTGCAAGTAATGCTCGGCGACTGGGATGTCGAGAATGTCACTCGTCAAATCATTCTCGCCAAGAAGCCGACCGCCCAGCCTGAGGTGGAGCACATCTGGCGCGCAAACTTGGGCGAGATTTCACGTCATCTGCGTGGCACGAAACTCGAGTACGTCACGGATGACGAGGATGTAATGACCTCGGACTACCCGCTGCTGCCTGTCCGTCGCCGCTTCTGGGAACGAGTGCTGCGCACCATCGATACGACCGGGACTGTTTCCCAGCTCCGCAGCCAGCTACGAGTCGTTCATGAGGCGGTGCTCGCCACGGCCGACGCGCCGCTGGGCCATGTGGTCTCGGGCGACTTCCTCTACGACCAGATTGCAGCAAACCTTGTCTCGACCGCCCAACTGCCCAAGGAGGTTTTCGAGAACGTGCAACGCTTCGCGGCTGGTGATACCGACAGCCAGCTCAAGGCAAAACTACTGAAACTCGTTTATCTCATCAACAAACTTCCCGCCGATGCCGCAATGGACATTGGCCTCAAAGCAACAGAAGACGCACTAGCCGACCTTCTGGTGACCGACCTCGCTGCTGGCTCGGCAGAGCTGCGGAAGAGACTCCCCGCGCTGCTGGACGAGTTGCAGAACAAAGACCGCCTTGTCATGGCATTGGTTGGCGGCAGCGGCACCGAATACCGTTTGCAGACCCGCGAATCTAGCGCTTGGTACGACGAGTTCCGCGCGCAGGAGGCCGAGCTTAAAGCGGCAACTCAACGCGTTGAGCAAAAGCGTGCTGACCTACTAAAGGCCCGCTTCGGTGAGGTGTTGAAGAAAGTAAGGGTGGTGCAGGGTAAGGACAATATTGAACGCCGTCTTACGCCAGTATACGACGATACGCTACCCAAGGACCACGCACAGGCCCTCTATCTTTGGATTCAAGACGGCTGGCAAATGGATGAAAAGTCTGTTGTCGCCGAAGCGCGCGCCAAGTCGGCCGACAACCCTACGTTGTTCGCTTTTCTGCCTGCGCAGCACAGGACCGAGCTTACTAATGCCATCGTGGCGTTTGAAGCGGCCCGTACAACGCTGCAGAAAAAGGGTAGTCCCTCAACCGAAGAGGGCCGCGATGCTCAGCGTTCTATGGAGAGTCGCCAACGCACTGCGGAGAAGGAGCTGGTTGAACTGTTGGACCAATTGTTTGGCGGCGTGCGGGTGTTCCAGGCCGGCGGACAAGAAGCACAGGACGGCAACGAACTCTCTGACCGCATTAACCGCGCAGCCAAGGCTTCTGCCATCCGTCTATACAGCCAATTCGATGCTGCCGACCACGACCAGTGGGGCAAGGTGTACGACGAAGCGCGCAAAGGCAACTTGGAAGCCCTCAAGGCGGTGGGTCACAACCAGGAAGCCGACAAGCACCCTGTCTGCCAGAAGCTGCTTGCTTTCATCGGGCCGGGAAAAAAAGGCGCCGAAATTCGAGACAATTTCGAAGCTCCTCCTTTCGGCTGGCCGCGCGACGCCATTGAAGGTGCGCTTTATGCGTTGCTAGCGGCAGGGCATCTGAAAGCGAATGACGTGTCGTCGAAGCCGGTTGACGCCAAAAGTTTGGACCGCGCCAAGGTGACCCAGACGAACTTCCAGCGCGAGAGCGTCAATATCACGCCGCCGCAGCTCATCAAGATTCGCTCGCTATTCAGCACGGTCGGCGTACCGTGTCAGCCAAAGGAGGAATTGACCAAAGTGCCGGTGCTGCTGGCCAGATTACGCGAACAGGCGGCCAGCGCAGGGGGCCCCGCTCCCGCGCCAGCAGCACCTAAGCTCACACTTGTGGAAACTATTGAAGGCCAGTCTGGCAACGCGCAATTGTTAGCGCTCTTTGAAGGCTTTGAGGAAATCGCTGGTATGTCCAAGTCCTGGACTCAAACAGCGGATGCTATGGCCAAGCGGCTACCCGTCTGGCGCCAGCTCACCGAGCTGCTCCGCCATGCCAAAGGGCTGGGTCCCTATGCGGACCTGAGGGCTGAACTGGATGCCATCGAGGCCCAACGCAGTCTGCTGGCGGAGCCCGACCCGGTGCGCCCGCTGCTTGATAAGGTTGTGGACCTGCTGCGTCAGGCGCTCAGGGCCAAGCTTGATGCGTTCAAGCATACCTTCTCGGAACAAGAGGCTGAACTGCAGACCGACGCCGATTGGGGCAAACTCGCTGACGCTCAACGAACTGAGCTGATTCAGGCTCATCACCTGGACGAGCCGTTTGCGGTGGCGCTGGCGACCCCCGAAGAACTGCAAGATGCGCTCGACGAGTGTGACCTCGACCACTGGGTGGCCAAGACTCAAGCCCTATCGAACCGCTTTGAGGCCGCCCGCCATGCTGCCGTGCAATTGCTAAAGCCTAACGTTGTGCACGTGAGCATCCCGCGCCGCACTTTGAACGACGCGGCAGAGTTGAAGGCTTGGCTGGTGCAGGTGGAGGCCTTGTTGACAGAAAAAATCAAGCAGGGCCCCGTGGCGCTCTGACATATAACCCAGGGGAGCGGGTAGCCAATTGTTCAAATACCCGCGTCTCTTCGCAGATAACACATCAAGGCCATGCCGACACACAGCATCAACAATCAACCGCTGCCCAAACTGCTACGTACCCAACTGGAAAATACCGTCAAGGCGGCCAGAGAAATCGCCGAAAAAGGTGCCGGTGCTGCGCTAGCCCAGATGGCGGTGGGGGAAGCCAAGGCACCTGATTACCTGACCGATGAGTCCAAGGCTCTACGCCGCCGCCTGCGTGCCCACGGCCGAGCCCTAGGCGACGCCAAGGCCAGCGACGATACTCAAGGTCTGCAGCATCTGTTATGGGAAGTGGCCTACGAGCACTGGCATCGCATGCTGTTCGCCCGTTTCCTAGCCGAGAACGGTTTGCTGATGTGGGAGCCTGGCGCTGCCGTGACGCTAGAGGACTGTCGCGACATGGTGGACAATTACCCTGACATGGCGATGGGTGCGAAGAGTCATTGGGACCTGGCAGGGAAATTGGCGGCTCGCATGCTACCCAAGGTATTCAAGGCTAACAGTCCGGTTTTTGAGCTAGCCTTCGCACCTGAACACCAGCGCGAGCTGGAGCGATTGCTGGGTGGGTTGCCACGAGGTATCTTCGAGGCCAGTGACAGCTTAGGCTGGGTCTATCAATTCTGGCAGGCTAAGAGGCCAGTTCAAAAAGGCTGCTCCGTACGCCTGAAGATGTTCCAGCAGACGAGGGCGCAGCCGAATTTCAAGAATGCTTCGTGAATGTCAGCTCGACGATCGAAGCGTATGCGAAGACGACGGAAGTTGTGGAGCCACGAGTGAGTCCGTTCAACGACCCAACGGAATTTGCCCAGACTACTGCCATGTTCAGTCCGGCGCCTTGCGATCACCGGTTTGATGCCGCGTTCGCGCAATCGTTGACGATGCGGATCGGAATCGTAACCACGATCGGCATAGATGACCTTGGGTCTCTGAAGGGGTCGGCCGCGCGCGCCACGGATCGGCGCGATCGCGTCGACGAGCGGCAGCAACTGGGTGACGTCGTTGCGGTTCGCGCCGGTCAGGATGGCGCTGATGGGAACGCCATTGGCGTCTACGAGGATGTGGTGCTTGGAACCGGGTCGCGAGCGATCCGTGGGGTTCGGGCCAGTTTTTCGCCCGCCCCAACGGCTCGTACCGACGAGGAATCGACGGCAGCGTATGAAAGATCGATCTGCCCGGCCTCGCGCAACTTGTCGAGCAGCAGTTCGTGCAGTCGATCCCATACGCCTGCTTTGCGCCAGTCGTTCAGTCGTCGCCAGCAGGTCGCGCCGGAGCCAAAGCCCAATACGGTCGGTAGGTGATTCCATCGCAGACCGGTTTTCAACACGAACAGGATGCCATTCAACGCCGCCCGATCCGATACGCGTGGGCGACCAGGATGCTCTTTGCGCCGGGGCTTGGGCGGCGGCAGTAACGGTTCGATTAGTGTCCACAATTCGTCATCAATGATCGGCGCTTCCATCCCTTGGGTTCCGTTGTTCAGACATCCAAGGTTAACAGCTTGCCGAGAAAGTAAACAGCCCCCTCAGGGGTTTTTGAACTGGCCTCTAAGCGAAAAGAAGAGGTTAACGCGTCGGTAGTCAAGATTGGCGCCGATGAACTGCCTGCCGTAACCCAGCTCTTCACAGAACCCTACATGGTGGACTTCCTCCTCCATAACTCGCTGGGCGCATGGTGGGTGACCCGCCATCCCGGCAAAGCATGCCCGGTGCCGTTGACCTACTTACGCACGTTGGACGATGGCACGCCAGTTGCCGGTAAGTTTGAAAGCTGGCCCGACACCTTGGCCGAATTCAAGTTGCTGGACCCATGCTGTGGTTCCGGTCACTTCCTCGTGGCCGCATTCCTGATGCTGGCACCTATGCGCATGGCCACCGAAGGCCTTTCGGCGATGGAAGCGACAACCGCTGTTTTGAACGACAATTTATTCGGCCTAGAAATTGACCCGCGCTGCGTCGAAATCTCAGTGTTTGCGCTGGCGTTTGCTGCATGGCGCGTCATAGATGAGGCCGGTAATCCACTTGGCGTCCACTCATCCATACCTGCACCGAACATCGCCTGCTGTGGTCTAAAAGTTGCGGGAACTGCTGAGGACTGGGAGGCATTGGTTCCGACCAGCTCGGCGAACGAGGCGCTGCTAAGACAAGAGCTGCGGCTGCTGCACTCTAGTTTTGCTCAGGCGCCACTGTTAGGCAGCTTGCTTGACCCATCCCTCACATTGGCGAATGACCTGGTTGCGTCCAACTTTGAAAACTTAAAGGCGTTGTTGGACCAGGCTCTGTCCAGCGAGCAGCCGAAGGCATTGTCGGGCAGTGTTCAGAACGCAAGAGAGGAAACTTGGGACCTGGCCGTAAGCGCAAAGGGACTGCTAGAGGTAGCGAAAATTCTGGAAGACCGTTATCACTTAGTGGTCACGAACGTGCCGTACCTCGCGCGTGGCAAACAGACTAGCGCACTTAAAGACTTCTGCGACAGACACTATGCGGACGCCAAGAAGGACTTGGCGAATGTATTCCTTGAGCGTTGCATTCGTCTTGCGCGCGAGGGTGGTGGCGGCTTCGTACAGATTGTGATGCCGCAGAATTGGCTTTTTCTTGGCAGTTATAAAAAGCAGCGTGAAGAGAGACTTCGAAACAGTAGATGGGTGTTGCTTGGCCTTCTGGGTTCGAAAGGTTTTCAAACGCCAATGTGGGATTTCAACGTGCAACTTCTTACGTTGGAGAATCTGCCAGCCTCCAGCGATTTTTTTCTGCACGGGTTAGATGTTTCCACCGAAACGAACGCGGAACTGAAATCAATGAGTCTGCGTGTTTCACCCATTGTTTCGATAAATCAAGCTAAACAACTCCAGAATCCTGATTCGCGTATAGTTCTTGAGCAGCTTCAGGCTGGGGAGCGCACTCTTGAGTCTGTGGCGACAATAAATCCAGGAATATCGCCTGGCGACACGGCCTTCGTCCGAATGAATTTTTGGGAACCTGCCGATGTATCGCGAGGAGGCACATGGAATTTGCTTCAATCTACACCGGAAGCAGATGCGCTATTTGGCGGCTGCTACTACGTATGCAGAAACTGGGAGGGCCCCCATGTCGCCAATCTCGCGGGTTTTCGGTTGAGAGGGAAGAAGGCGTGGGGCAAGTCGGGTGTTTTGATGGCAAAAATGGCAGCGCTGCAATCGTCTTTATATGCGGGTGAGGCGTTTGACGCCAATGCAGCGGTAATTACACCATTGGACCAATCCCTAGTGACGAGCGTGATTTCTTTTTGTGCTGATATTGAATACCGAAATTTTTTGAGGAAACTTGACCGGAAGACGGATGTTTCTATCGCCGCAATGCTTAAGGTTCCCTTTGATGCTGACCGTTGGAAAGGTGAGGCGCTAAAGCGTTTTCCGGATGGCTCGCCGAAGCCATTTTCAAACGACCCTACCCAATGGATTTTCCATGGTCATCCGCGGCCGTCGTCCGACCCGCTGCAAGTCGCTGTCGCCCGCCTCCTTGGCTTCACTTGGCCGTCCGAGTCAGACGAGGAGATGAAGCTTTCGGGGGAAGCTCACACATGGATTCGCCGTTGTAAAGACCTCGCCTGCCACGCCGACGACGACGGTATCGTCTGCCTGCAATCCGTACGCGGCGAGAAGCCTGCTCACGAGCGGCTACTGAGCCTACTAATTGACAGCTGGGAGACGGTCGACTCTGGCAGCTGGAAAGCCTCGGTGCTGGACCGGCTATTGGCTGAGGCGGAATTCGCCGGTAAAGGGCTGGATGTTTGGCTACAAGAAAAGTTCTTTGAGCAACATGCCAAGTGCTTCCACCATCGCCCGTTTATCTGGCACGTATGGGACGGCCTGAAGGATGGCTTCGGCGCGCTGGTGAACTACCATAAACTGGACGCCAAGAACCTGGAGCGCCTCATCCACACCTATCTGGGCGACTGGATTCGCCAGCAAGAAGCCGGCGTACGCGATAGCGTCGACGGCGCCCAAACTCGCCTAGCCGCGGCTCAAGACCTGAAGCGTCGCCTGGAGCTCATTCTCGAAGGCGACGCTCCTTACGACATCTTTGTGCGATGGAAGACGCTAGCTGAGCAGCCCATCGGCTGGAACCCCGACCTCAACGACGGTGTGCGCCTGAACATCCGCCCATTCATGACCGCCGACGTCCTGAGACACAATAAGAAGCCCAAGCTCAACATCAGCTGGGAAAAGGACCGCGGGAAAGATGTCGACAGCGCGCCGTGGTTCAAGGTGTTCGGAGGCGACCGAGTTAATGAACACCACTTGGCGTTGGCGGAGAAGGAGACAGCCAAGAAGCAAGAAGGAAAATCATGACCAAGGAAAGCATCGGCGAAGAGCTTGGCGGCCCTTCTTCGCATAACAATGTCGGCGAGGCGTTGGCGACTGCAGTGATGTCCGCAGCCAAGGGCAACTCGCACACGGCTGCGCCAGCCGCTGCCATCCTGTGGCCCGACAAGGACGGCCACTGGGAAGCCGCACTACCCGCGCTGAGGAAGCTTCTGCCCAACCTGTGCGTGCTCGGCCCCTATGAGCCCGAGCAGCGAAGCGGTCCCGCCATCTGGCTGAAGTGCGCAATTTCCGGTGCCCTTGCGGACGTTAAATTCGACAGCGTGCCAGTGGTTTACCTGCCGGGCGTCAGTCGTGCCGACCTACGTGCTATCGAAAGCTGCTCACGCGATTTGCAGCCATTGGCCGAACTGCAATACCGTGGCGTGTTCTGGAGCCAGGCCAACGCCAAGGACTGGACCCTAAGCGCCTTTCTGGCATCGAAGAACGGTGGTTTGGGCCTGGACGTGGCGCAGGACAGGGCCACGCAAGTAGCCTTGGGCCAGGTGTTGGAGGCCGGAGTGCTGCTGGAGCGCAGGGTGGAAGAGCTCAAGGGCCGGCAAATCAACGCTGAGTGGCTGAATAGCTTGCTGGCGCCCAATCCCGCACGAGACCTGCTGGTTTGGCTGAACGACCCAGAGAGCGCCCGGAATCAGTGGAAAGGTGTTCGATGGGATGTGTTTGCCAAGCGGTGCAAATCAGACTTTGGCATCGACCCCATTTCGGATGGAACGCTCGCCGCGGCCGAGTTGTTGGCCAAGGCCAAAGGCAAATGGGCGGCAGTCACCGAACTCTACAAAGACTCGTACACGAGCTTTCCGAAAGTGTTCGAACTGCTTGCGGCGGTTCAGCCACCACAGATGGAATTGTTTCCGGACCTCGACCAACTGGCGGGCTATCCGAAGGCTAACGAGCAAAGGGAATCTGAGCTGCGAAATGCCTTGTCGGCCTGCGCGGCTATGGATGCACAGCAGGCGCGCGCCGCCATTCGGACCTCCGAGAAGGAGCATGGCGTCCGGCGCAGCTGGTTATGGAACCGCATGGGGCGCTCCCCGCTGGCAGCGGCTCTGGCGCATCTGTGCAAAGCTGCCGAGCTGAGCATGACTTTTCCCATTGGCCAGACGCCGGCAGAGCTGGCCGCCAGCTACCAGCAGTCTGGCTGGCGGGTGGATGAGGCCGCGCTGCATGCTCTGGGTTCGGTACATTTGAAATCCGACATGGATGCCGTATCGGCTGCCCTCCGCGCGGTTTATCTGCCTTGGGTTGAGGAAGCAGCCAAGCGGCTGCAGGAGGCCGTCAAAGTCGCTGGCGGCCTTGCGCCACTGTCTGGGGACTTGGGCGGGGAACAAGGCGCCGGCACTTGCACACTGTTCGTCGATGGCTTGCGCTACGACGTGGCAGTGCACCTGCGTCAGCGCCTGTCCGAGCTCGGTGAAACGAACCTTGCTACTAATTGGACCAGCCTGCCTTCGGTGACGGCTTCCGGCAAGGCGTGGTGTTCGCCTGTTGCAAACCATGTGTCTGGTATGGCGGATGATGTGGAGTTCGAGCCCCGCGTAGCCTCAGACGGTAAGCCGCTGTCGGGGCATAACTTCCGGAAGCTGCTGGCCGAGCACGGGGTGCAGACGTTGGCCAAGCATGAGACCGGAGACCCGCAGGGCCGCGCCTGGACGGAGGCGGGCAACTTGGACCACTACGGCCACGAGCACGGCGTGCGTCTGGCGCGCGACCTCGAGACTCAGTTGGACCAAGTGGTGGAGCGGATTGGAGAGCTGTGTCAGGCCGGCTGGAAGCGCGTGCGTATCGTGACCGACCACGGTTGGTTGCTGGTTCCCGGCGGCTTGCCCAAAACCGAACTGCCGAAACACCAGGCGGAGACCCGTTGGGGCCGTTGCGCGGTACTGAAGGACACCGCACATGGCACCCCATTGACGTTTGGCTGGGATTGGTGCAAAGACGTACAGGTGGCCTACGCCCCGGGTGTAACATCTTTCAAAGCGGGTGACGAATACGCCCATGGTGGCATCAGTCTGCAGGAGTGCCTTGTGCCAGCACTGGAGCTAAGGCCGACTGGCTTGGCCACAGCAGTACCGGCTGTGGCCATCAAGGAAGTCACCTGGAAAGGCCTGAGATGCGTTGTCGAAGTGGATGGCGCGTTCCCGGGTTTGAATGTCGATATTCGCAACAAGCCCGCCCTGGCATCTACTTCGTTCGTGGCAAGCCCAAAGCCCGTTGACGGCGGTAAGGCGAGCCTAGCCGTCGACTATGAACACATGGGTTCCGCTGCCGTGGTTGTGGTGCTGAGTCCAACTGGCGATGTGCTGCAAAAACAGGCGACCACGGTAGGAGAATGACGGAATGCGATGTGTCGGAGGCTGGCGCATTCTGCCGACTCGAAAGCAAAATACAAAGCAGGATTCTGGTGAAGGCCGGCGCACAAAAGATAGGTAGAAAAGATGCAACTCGATGACCTGGACAGAAAAGCTACGACTGCCTTTGAGGGCTATGTCGTTCGGAAGGACTTGGTTCGCACATTCAGTCGCCAATTCCCGGTGCCGACCTATGTCGTAGAGTTTTTGCTTGGCCGCTATTGTGCGACAACGGACGAGGCCGAAATCCAGGAGGGCCTCGACATTGTGCAGCGCCAGTTGGCCTCTCGCACCGTTAAGGCGGGCGAGGAGGAGCTGTTCAAGGCCCGTGCTCGCGAGTCGGGTTCCGTGAAAATCATCGACATCGTTACAGCGCGCCTCGATGCCAAGAGCGATTCCTACGTGGCCACACTGCCGAGCCTGCGCCTGAACGATGTGCGCATCACGCCCGATATGGTGCAGGAGCACGAGCGGATGCTGACGGGCGGCTTCTACGCAGAGGTGACACTTGGGTACGACGCGTCCATCGCCCAGGAAAAGGGCGGGAGACCGTTCGGTGTCGATTCATTGCGGGCAATACAGCTGTCCAAGCGCGAAGTGCTGGATGTCCTAGCGAAGGGGCGGGAAAGCTTTACCACCGTCGAGTGGCGCGACTTCCTTCTGCGAAGTGTAGGGTTCGAGCCTGCCACCTTGGGCGACCGAGCCAAGGACGCGCTGCTGCTGCGCATGGTGCCGTTCGTTGAGCGCAACTACAACCTCGTCGAACTCGGCCCACGTGGCACCGGCAAGTCGCACCTTTTCCAGCAAGTGTCTCCGTATGCCCATCTTATTTCTGGCGGCAAGGCAACCGTTGCACGTATGTTCGTGAACAATGCGAACGGACAGCGGGGCCTGGTCTGCCAGTACGATGTGGTCTGCTTCGACGAGGTGTCGGGCGTGTCCTTCGACCAGAAGGACGGCGTGAATATCATGAAGGGCTACATGGAGAGCGGCGAGTTCTCACGTGGGAAGGAGAGCATTCGCGCCGACGGCTCCATCGTGCTCGTGGGCAACTTCGATGTGGATGTTGAGCATCAGCAGCGTGTCGGTCATCTGTTCGGCCCGCTGCCGCCAGAAATGCGCGACGATACTGCCTTCATGGACCGGATTCACGGGTTCCTGCCGGGCTGGGATGTACCGAAGCTGAATCCAACGTTGTTCACCGAGCACTTCGGGCTCGTCAGCGACTTCCTGTCAGAGTGCTTTACCCGCTTGCGGGGCGAAAGCCGTGTCTCCGCGTTGCAGGGCCGCGTGTTCTGGGGCGGGGCACTGTCGGGTCGCGACCTCAATGGCGTCAACAAGACCGTGAGTGGTTTGCTGAAGCTGCTCTATCCAGACACCGCTACGCACGTCAGCGACGAAGACTTGGAGTGGGCGGTGCGTCTTGCGCTCGAAGTGCGGCGCCGGGTGAAGGAGCAGCAAAAGCGCATCGGCGCTGCGGAATTCCGCAACACGCATTTCAGCTATACCTTCGGTACCGAAGGCGTGGAAAAATTCGTGTCGACGCCGGAACTGCGAAGTCAGGGCGGCATTGGCGATGAGCCGTTAGAAAGCGGCCAAGTCTGGACCTTGAGTCCGGGGGGAGAGGACGAGCATCCGGGCCTGTTCCGTCTGGAGGTAACAGAAGGGCCGGGCAGCGGCGTGCGAGTATTGAACAATCCGGTACCTCACGCGTTTCGCGAATCGATTCGCTGCGCCGAACAGAATCTCTATTCACGCTCTGGTCAGTTAGTCGGCGACCGTGACCCGAGGTCCCATGAGTTCTCGGTGCAGCTTCGTGCATTTGATGCAGCGAAATCTGGCGCGAAAACAGGGGTCGCGTCGGTTATTGCTCTAGCGGGCGCGCTGCTGAGGAAGTCGGTTCGTGGAGGGCTAATTGTTGTCGGAGAAGTGACGCTGGGCGGCACAATTGAACCGGTCCACAACGCCGTCACGCTCGCGGAAATAGCGGTGGAGAAGGGAGCGCAATCGCTGTTGCTGCCCGTGTCGTGCCGACGTCAATTGTTCGAACTATCGGATGACATGGCGACCAAACTCGATATCGAGTTCTATCAGGACGTGCGCGACGCATTGCTGAAGGCGCTCGCCGAATAGCACTCGATAGCCGTGCGCTGTGGAGCAGAAGGCTCTGTTCACCGTTCACTAGGACGAAGGGCTTCTTCTTGTGGAATGGTGCGGCCTTTGACGCATTGAATTATTGGAAATGCAACCGACAAGTTCTCGTCATGAACCAGCCTCCCCATGCTATCCAAATTTTCCTGCCTGGCGGTGACCCGTGTGGTCTTCGGGTGGCGGAAATCACGACCCGCATCGTTCAGGCGATTGAGGTACCGCGTACCCTCTTGTCGGACTTTTTCTCAAGATGCCGGAGAGCGGCCAAGTTTCTGTTTGCCTGCTATACGGTCGGCGCGACGATAGTGCTGCGGAGGGGGTCTATATCGGCCAGACTGGCAATTTACGCAAACGGCTTCCCGCGCACGACAAGGAGAAGGACTTCTGACAGCGAGCCTTGGTTCTCGCTTCGCGTACGAATAGCCTGACTCAGACCCATGCGCTCTTTCGGGAGTGATTTTGCATCCAGGTGGCAAAGAAGGCCGCTCGATATTGGACGGAAAACGGCAATGGTGGTAGCAAACCGCATACGCCCGCGCCGCTCGAAGCGAACTACATGGAAATATTCGAGACCGGACGTACGTTGTTGTGCGTGAATCAGTGCGCGCTCGGCTCCGGGTAATTGTCAAGACGCTGCTGCGCCGGTACAAGTACCCACCGGACAAGCAAGAAGAGCCGACGGGGACGGTGTTGAAGCAAGCAGAGTCGTTGTCGGCCGAATGGGCCTAGTCAGAAGCTTAAGCGGACAGAGCGACAGGAACCTACGCGAGCGCGGAAACGCGTAACGGAGGGGAAGTAACAGGCGGTCGGGCCGAATGCGCCGGCCGTGCCAGTAGATTAAAGCCAGAAACGATTCCCGGCGAACTGCACAGCGCCAGGTAGCGGGCAAGCCGTGTGGCCAAATAGTCGGTCGCGAATCTGTGCGTGAACGTGAATAGATGGACCGCTGTTATGTCGGGGCGTTTTTTCAAGGTTGTGCTGGATGATATTACGCGCAGTCCCGGGCTCACCGGAATATGCGCGGGATATGAGGGCGATGAATGGAGGGTGAAACAGCTTGCAGCCGTTCTTTTCCGTTCGCTTCCTGACTTCTGCCTTCGTTACTCGGAATGCGCGGGCATCACTGCCGATAATGCTATCGAACGTGTGGCGGCGGCCGCGAAAACGATGTATCAGACGGAGAAGTTCAAGAGCCGTGGTGAGTTTGGTGAGCTGATTCTGCACGTCGCTCTCAAGGAGTTGTTCGATACAATTCCTGCCATCTCCAAAATCTTCTTCAAAGACTCGGTCAACAACACTGTGAAAGGCTTCGACGCAGTTCACGTCGTTCCGACCGACACCGGCCTGCAGCTTTGGCTCGGGGAAGTAAAGTTCTATGAGCGCATCGCTGCCGCAATCGATGATGTATGCAAGGAGCTTGACGCGCACTTCGAGCGCGAATATCTGCGCAACGAATTCCTCCTCATCAATCGGAAAATTGATGACGACTGGCCACATGCGGAAAAGCTTCGCGCCTTGATGGATGAGAACACGTCGCTCGACACCGTTTTCGAGGTCGTCTGTGTCCCGGTGCTCCTAACCTACGACAGCTCCATCACTGGCGCGCATTCCAAATACAGCGCTGAATACGTCGAAGCCATGAAGGTCGAACTTGAGAGACATTACGCCCGGTTTATTAGCAAGAACAAGCTCACGAAGATAGAAGTGCGGCTCATCCTTTTTCCCCTTCGGGAGAAGAAGCTGCTGGTCAAGGAACTGCATCGTAAGCTGGAGGCGGCGCAATGCCTGTAACCTTTGAAAACCTGCGGGAGCGCGTCAAAGCGGCGAAAGTCCGTGAGACGGCCGACTGGTTCACGCTGCTACGCGATGTGTCGACATTCCTGAACGCCGCCCGGGGGAGCACAAACGATACGCGGGCGCAGGAACTGGTGATTCGCCTGCTCGACATCCGGTACCTGTTTGCCGAGTATGGGCACATCCTGGACGCATTTGTCAGGGAGGCGGGGCTCTTCCCGTATCTGCAGCCGGAGAATCTTGGCCTTGCCGACTCACTCGCCTATGAAGCACATCGTGCGACCGACGGGGCGGAGACCATATTTCACCGCGTACAGGCGCAGGTTTTCCAGTTGTTAATGGCTGGTCGAAGCGTTGTTCTGAGCGCTCCCACGAGCTTTGGCAAGAGCCTCATCGTCGACGCAGTCGTCGCGTCGGACCGGTACAGGAACATCGTGATTGTGGTTCCGACGCTTGCACTGCTCGACGAAACGCGACGTCGACTGACCCGTTTCTCCTCGACGTATCGTGTCATCACGCACTCGTCGCAGCAGCCGGGCAGTCGCAACATTTTCGTTCACACTCAGGAGCGCGTCGTCGAAAACGCGCACATTACCGACACTGACTTCTTCGTCATTGACGAGTTTTACAAGCTGAACCCGGGCGATGACGCTGAGCGAGCCGAGACGCTCAACCTGGCATTTCACAAGCTCGCGAAGCAGGCGAAGCAGTTCTACATGCTTGGCCCGAATATCGAGAACATCCCGGACTCGTTCAAGGAGCGCTTCAACACCGTCTTTGTCAAAACCGACTTCAACACGGTCGTCTCTGAAATCCACCAGTTCGACGTTGACGACGACACCGCGCACGCGATTCAGCTTTGCTCCGGGCTCGAGGAGCCGACCTTGATTTATGTCAGGTCGCCCGGCCGGGCACACGACGTGGCGATTCAGTTGACACGGGCGGTCCGGAACGCTGCGACGGATGGCGCAATGGCCGCCGCGGACTGGGTTCGGCAGAGCTATCACGCAGACTGGTCATTCGGCAAAGCGCTTGATGCTGGCATCGGCGTGCACCATGGGAAGCTGCCGCGGTCCCTGACGCAACTGGTTGTGCGGAGGTTCAATGAGGGCGCGCTACGGTATCTCGTGTGCACGTCGACCCTGATTGAAGGCGTGAATACCCGCGCGAAGAATGTCGTCGTGCTCGACAACAAGGTTGCGGCTCGAAAGTTCGACTACTTCACCTTTTCAAACATTCGTGGGCGCTCGGGCCGTATGTTCAAGCACTTCATCGGGCACGTCTATCTTTATCATGAACCTCCGCAGCCAGAACTGCCGCTGATTGATATCCCAATCGTCACGCAGTCGGAAGAGGCAAGTGATGCGTTGCTCATTCAGCTCGAGCCAGACGAGCTAACGAGGTCATCGAGCGAGCGCGTCGGCCGCTACTACAACGACCCGCTCCTGAGCCTCGATGTGTTGCGAGAAAACTCCGGTATCGACCCGAGCGCTCAGCTTGACCTCGCGCAGGCTATTGTCAATGATATTGAGACCGCCCATGCGATGCTCGGGTGGCGCGGCTACCCATCCTACGACGAGTTCAAATGGACCTGCGAATTGCTCTGGGAGCACTTTACAGACCACCGCCGGAGAAGCGGTGTGTCGAGCGGCAAGCAGCTTGCCTATCTACTGATGAAGATGCTGAAGGCCAACAAGTTTAGTGATGCGGTTGCGATGTTTCACAGGGACGGCCGGCATGTAGATGAAGCGATTGAAGACATGCTCGATTTCCAGCGGCAATGGGCGGAGTTCAGGGCACCGAACCTGCTGTCGGCGCTCGGTCGGATTCAAAAGCACGTATTTGAGCGATATGGATACGCGCCGGGAAACTACGATGCATATGTCACGCAGCTCGAAAATCTTGGCCGCTCACCAGTGGTTAACGCGCTAGACGAATACGGCCTGCCGACGCAAATTGGACAGGTTGTTTGGGAAAGCGCGGGCCGTCCGGAGACCCTCGATGAGGCATTGACGAAGCTCCGGGAAATGAATGTTTACTACACCGGTTTGTCACCGTTCGAGAACGGTCTGGTGCGTGAAATTCGCGCGACGCTGTTGGCGCCGACCGACTAACGGCCATTAAGAGCTCGCGGAGCTGGTCGTTCCAAGGGCCTAGGGGGGAAGACTTATCGTTGAGAGGTTTTCTGGCACCGCCAGGACGGCGTTGTTGTCGGCGCATGTCTTAGGGCAAACCGCGTTACTTGGGGGCTGCACCTTTCAATCCAAGTCTATGGTTCCGCGTGACCGGGGCGGGACGGGTTAGCCTTTGCTTTAATACCAATACCTCAAGCTGGCCGCACGCGCGGATTTTCAGATGCTCCTGTTCGCGCATGCGCAATGACGATGCCTCGTCGACGCCACGCGTTATTGCGGGCCCGCCCCTGACGTTCCAGTTTCAAATTGCGAAATTCGAACGGTGACTACACGAGATGAATCCAGTCGCGACGGCTCGGCCATTTCGTGAGGTCATCAAATGGGAAGAAAGGGGGTGACAGGGGCTGACGTCGCGCGGGCGGGCGTCAAGCTAAAAAGGCAGCGGCGGAGTGAACCGCCCCGGGTTTCCCGGAGGCTGTTTTGCTTGAGTCACGCCGCGATGGCGGACCCAGCGAGTTTTGAATAATAAGCGGCTTCTGCCTCGGCAGGTGGAATGTTGCCGATGGGGCCGAAGAG